>Ga0181526_10000213_pt1 | contig 63181 bp, 55 predicted proteins | sample PEATcosm2014_Bin_35_FD_119750 | JGI IMG/M metagenome (GOLD analysis project Ga0181526, IMG submission 119750) | Peatland microbial communities from MTU Mesocosm Facility, Houghton, MI, USA - PEATcosm2014_Bin06_30_metaG | ecosystem: Environmental > Terrestrial > Soil > Wetlands > Peat | place... | reverse complement strand
CGGCGTATCGGTGTGATCGGTCTCGCGCCGCAGATACCGCAGCCGCCGGCGCAGCGTCTCCTGCATCATCGCGAAGTCGTTCGGCCCGCGATCGTACTGAATCTTGAACTTGCGGTATTCGCTCTTCTTCGGCCGCCCTTCGACGAAAACGACCATTGACGCGACCGGGTTGGTCCCCTGGATGTTCGAGATGTCGTAACACTCGATCCGATGCGGCGGCTCCGGAAGCTCGAGGGCATCGGCGAGATCGGTCAGCGCGGTCGCGTGCGCCGTTTCTTGCACTTCCTGATGCGCCAAGAACGCTCTTAGATTCTGCTCGGCATTTTTCTGAACCAGGCGCATGTATTCGCAGCGCGCGCCGCGTTGTGGGCGCAAGATTCGCACGCGCTGCCCCTTGATCGTCGAGAGCCAGGCCTCGATCGTCTCGCGCTCATCGGGAAGCGCGGCGACGAGCAGCTCCTTCGGCACGGCCGCCGCCCGTACCGCACGCGAGGGCCGCTTCTCCGGCACGGGAGCTTGATTGTCGCGCGCGATGCGAACCAGCGACAGCCCGTTTTCCTCCGCCGCACTCGCCGTGCGAGCGGTGTAGAACTGCTTGAGGAACTCCCCCATCAGCACTTCATCTGACTGTTCGTAGACGCCGTCGAGAATGAAATGTTCCTGGCCGATCAGCTTGCCGCCGCGCACGAGGAAGACTTGCATGCAGGCCTGCCCTTGAGCCCGCGCGACCGCGATCAGGTCCATATCGAGGCGCGACTTCCACACGACCTTTTGCCCTTCGGTGACGCGCCGTACTTGGACGATGCGGTCCCGAAGCCGCGCCGCCGCTTCGAAGTTCAAGCGCTCGGCAGACTCGGTCATCTCGTGCTGCAGGCGCCGCAGCAGCGACTCCTGTTTGCCTTCTAAGAAGAGCACGACCTCGTCGATGGTCGCATCGTACTCTTCTTCGCTCTGATAGCCGACGCAGGGCGCGAGGCACCGATGAATGTGATATTGCAGGCACGGGCGCTTGCGGCGACCGTCGATCGGCTCGCGGCACGTGCGCAGCGGAAAGACGAGCCGTACCAGGTCGATCAGCTCGCGCAGCCCGTGAGCGTTGGTATAGGGGCCGAAATAACGCGCGCCGTCGTTTCGCACCATTCGCGTGAAGACGACCCTGGGAAACGGCTCGTTGGTCACTTTGAGATATGGGTAGCGTTTGTCGTCGCGAAGACGGACGTTGAAGGGCGGTTGATGGCGCTTGATCAGGTTGGCTTCGAGAATTAGCGCTTCGACTTCGTTGGTGACAACGATCGTTCGAACGTCGACGACTCGCTCCGCCATGGCCGCCATCCGAATAGTGTGGGCGGCGCCTTCTTGAAAATACGAGCGCACGCGACTTCGCAAAGAGATCGCCTTTCCGATGTACAGGATCTCGTTGCCGGCGCCGATCATCATGTAAACGCCCGGCGCGTCCGGGACCTGCGAAAGATCGCTAAGGAGTGTCACCTAGGAGCCTGTAGGGCTATGGCCGTTTCCGGATTCGTCGCCGAATTTTGTTCGAAGACGAGGCGCGATGAGGGAGCGAAGCCGTAGCTTCGTGACCGAAGAGCAACGAAGTATTCGGACAAAATTCGGCACGAAGATGGAGACGCGCCATAGCCCTACAGGTTCCTAGCTCGAAGCGGGCGCGAGCGCGCTCGCATAACGACGATGCCGGCAAAAATCGCAACGACCACGAGGCCGAGGAACACGTAGGTGCTGCGATGCAGCAGCGGCAGCAGCGTGGAAAGGTGCGCGCCGAGCGCATTGCCGATCAAGATCAAGAGGCTGCAAAAGATCAGCGATCCGAGGAAGGTCCAGAGGTAGAAATGCGCCAGGTTCATCTCCGCCACGCCCGCGGCGACGGCCACGACCCCACGCAACACCGGGAGAAAGCGGCAGATGAAGATCGCAAAGGTTCCCCAGCGTTCGAAGAAGCGATGTAAGCCCATCAGCCGGTCGTGCGTAAAGTGCACGTACTTTCCATACCGTTCGATCAGCGGCACGCCGCCGAAGCGGCCGATCGCGTATCCAGCGGAGCCGCCGGCTAGCTCGCCGGCGAGCGCTACCGCAATCGTGAGCCAGAGGTTGCTCAAATGCCCGGTCGCCGTCAGCGCTCCGGCTACGGGAAGAACGATCTCCGTCCCGACCGGAACGCCAATATTTCCCAGCGCAAGCGCCACGAACAGCCCGAGGTAGCCGTAGGTGTCGATGAGCCACAAAAAGGCCTGCTGAAGGTGTTCCACCCCGCTCATTTACTCGAGCGCCGGCGTTCTGTTTCGGGTCACGGCCCGGCGCAGAATCTCGGCCGCCGAGCTGCCCCCCTCCAGTCGCAAAGCTTCGAACAGGTCGAGCGGCCCGATCTCCCGCTCGCCGGCCCGCTCCTGTGCCAGTGCGACGATCCGCCGAACGCGCGGGGTGATCAGAATGCCCTCCCAGAGCCGATCGTCGCCAGTACCCAGCGCTCGCCGAACCTCGGCATGGACCTCCGGGACGTCGATGCCTTCGGCGTCGAGGGCGTGCAGCGTAGACGGATCGCGCTCCTCGAGCAGGGCGACGAGCAAATGGTCGGCGCCCACGTAATAATGACTGTGGTTTCGGCACTCTTGCTCGGCTACTCGGAGCACGCGCCGCGCCGCAGGGTTAAAGTTCGAGAACAAGCGTCCCTCGGCGTAGTGGGGGAAATTTCGGGGCGACACGATTTGAACGTGCGACCTCTTCGTCCCGAACGAAGCGCTCTACCAAGCTGAGCCACGCCCCGATGAGCCTCGAAAGATTTTGCAGAACCGTGCCCCCTTCCTTTGCCGTGCGCTACGGCCTGCCGCGACCAGGGTAAAGCCCTGAGGCCTCTTGAACGTGCTTCGTTGTTCATGAGATACCTCATCGTCGGGTGTGGGCGCGTCGGTTCTGCACTTGCAAAACTTCTCGATTCCGACGGGCACGAAGTCATCGTCGTCGACGAAAATGCCGCCGCCTTTAAGCGCCTCGGGCAGAAATTCAAAGGCCACGTCGTGGTCGGCACCGGCATCGACTACGACGTGCTCAAGCGAGCCGGTGCCGCGACCGCCGACGGCTTTATCGCCGTCACCAACGGCGACAACCGGAACATCATGGCAGCGCTCATCGCGCAACGGATGTTCAAGATCAAACGGATCGTCGCTCGGATCTACGACCCGCCACGCGGTCAGATGTATCGCGAGCTCGGCGTTCAAACGGTCTGTCCGACGACCGTCGGCGCCAAGCTGATCCGCGACGTTCTGATCGATGCGCCCTGGGAAAATCAATCCTTCGATTTCGGTAAGCTGACGTCGGTCGCCGCGCTCGTGGGTCCGGCGGCTGCCGGCAAACGCGTTGCGGAGATCGAGGAAGAGGGGCGGATTCGAATCGCCGCCGTGCGGCGCGGAGAGCAGAACGTTAGCGTGGCCTCGAGCGACTTTGTACTTCAAGAGGGCGATGAAGTCAATGCCGTCGTCGCGCCCGACGCGATCGGCGACTTCGCCCAACGTTTTCGCAGCACGCCTCTGCCTCCGAAAGTGACGGCCTGAACTGATGTTTATCCTCATCGTCGGCGGCGGCAAAGTCGGCTCCTATCTCACCCGCGCGCTGATCAACCAGGGTCACGAGGTCGTCGTCATCGAGAAGGTCGAGCGGAAAGCAAAGATGCTCGAGCGCCTGATCGACCGGCAAGTGACTGTCGTCGGCGACGGTTGCGACCCGACGGTCCTCGATGCGGCCGGCGTCAGCCGCGCCGACGTCGTCGTCGCCGACACCGGTGACGACGAAGACAACCTGGTCGTCGTGCTGCTCTCGAAGAAAAAATCGAAGGCGCGCTGCATCGCCCGCGTCAACAATCCCGCCAACAAGCTGATCTTCAACTCGATTGATACGGACGACCCCGTGATCGTCATCTCGTCGACGGAGCTTATCCTCGACGTGCTCAACGAGCACGTCAACGCCTCGAAGTATCGCTCGATGCTGGAGACGATGCATCTGTTCGGCAAGGGCGACATGCAGCTCGTTAAGGTCGCGATTCCCGAACGCTCCCCAGTCGACGGTAAGCGCCTCTCCGAGATCGACTTCCCGCGCAACTCCGTCGTCGTCGCGGTCGACCGCCCGCAGAGCGACCTGGAGATCCCGACCGGCGACACGACGCTTCACGCCGGTGACGCGATGATCGTGATCGTCAAGAACGGCGCAGGGGAACGCATCCGCTCTATCCTCGGGGCTTAGTGCTCCCGGTGTCATCCTGAGCGCAGTCGAAGGACTAGATATAGCCCTTTTTCAGCGCCGTGACTGCGGCTTGGGTGCGGTCGGATGCCGAGAGCTTCTCGAGAATATCGCGAATGTGGCCTTTGATCGTACCGAGCCCAAGGTGCAGGCTCTCGGCGATCTCCGAGTTTGCGCGGCCCTCCGCAATGGCGCGCAGAACTTCGGTCTCGCGCTGCGTCAGCGGTGACGAGCGCGGACTTGCCGGCGTATCGGGCGAGAAACGCGAGAGCACGATGTGCGCGATTTGCGGATCGAAATACGCGCCACCTTCGCTGGCGATTCGCACCGCCTCGACGATGCGCTCCGGCTCGGAGCTCTTGAGGCAATAGGCGTCGGCGCCCGCGGCCAGTGCGGCCAGCACTTCGTTTTCGAGGTCGAGCATCGTAACGATCACGACGTGCGTTTCGGGAAGCTCGGTCCGCACGCGCTTGGTCAGCGTTATGCCGTCGATCGCCGGAATGCCGATATCGATCACGGCCACGTCCGGCCGCTCCCGCAGGATCGCTTCCCACCCCACCAAACCGTCGGCCGCCTCGGCAACGACGTCGAACGAGCCCTCGAGCGCCGTGCGCAAGCCGGCGCGAGTCAGCGCATGATCCTCGACGATTGCGACTCGCGGGCGCCTTTCCATTTCAACCCTCCATCAGCGGAAGGTTCATCGTGAACGTGCTTCCGCGCGGCGAGCGCGGAGCATACTGGACGCTGCCGCCGTACTTTTCCGCGATCCGCCATACGATGTAAAGGCCCAAGCTCGTTCCCGCACCCGCGTGCCCTCCGCCAAAACGCGCAAAGAGACCTTCGCGCCGCTCCTCGGGGACGCCGTACCCGTCGTCTTCCACGGCGATTGCAATCCACTGCGCGGTGCGACTGCCCCGCACGGTCACGTGACCGCTGCGGGGGGTTGCGTCGATCGCATTAGCCAGCAAGTTCGTGATTGCGCGACGAATCTCGTGCGGATCGCCCATCGTAGGGAGCGGCTCGGCGGCGCAGGCTTGCATCTCGACTCCTTTTATCTCGGCCACAGGCTCCAGCTCGGCAACGATCCGCTCGATCAATTGATCGCAGAAGATGCGCTCTCGGATGGTCGAGGTCTCACCGGCTTCGTATCTGGCGACCAGCAACAGCGTTTCGACGATCCGCCGCTGATCGTCGTTCGCTCCGAGCGCGGTTCGCAGAATGGTGCGATACCGCTCGGGCAGTTCACCGTACGCGCCCGAAAGCGCCTGCGACATCGTGACGTGCGCAGCCGAAAGCGGCGTGCGCAGGTCGTGCGCCAGCGCGTAGACGATGTCGCGGATTACGTCGCCGCGGTCGGCGAGCTCGTCCTTTTGCCGCGCAATCTCATCGTTGCGCTCGCCGAGCTGGGTAAACAGCCACGCCTGTTCTAGGGCCATCCCAGCCTGCCGGGCAAAGGCGCGAAGCGTCGCGGGCGCATCGGAAACGAATGGTTTGCCGGCGTTGGCGCATTCAACGAGCACGTATTCCGACGATCCGCTGGGGGAAATTGACGTAACGAGCGCCTCCGATGCACCCAGCGCGTCGAGCGTGAGCCGGCCCAAGACGTCGCTCGCCGTCACGGAGACCACATCGTCGGCCTCGGCGGCGCGAGCGGCCAGCGAAGCAATTTCCGTCGAGAGTGGCCGGCGCTCGACGGAGATATCGCGGTCGCCCTCAGCGTATGACAGCGTGAGCGGCGTTCCAAACGGCGTCTCCCGCAGAATCAAAATTGCTTTTGAGGCGCCCAGCAACGCGACCGATTCGCGTGCGACGGCGCGCTGCACTAGCTCGACATTGAGCGTTTCCCGCACTCGGCCGATCGCGACGCGCAGCGCTTTCTCGAGGTCGATCTGACGCATGCGCCCAGTCGACACGCCGGCTTCCCGAGCGTACTCTTGGGCCTTGACGCTCATGTAACCGACAAGAACGTACGAGGCGGCCAAGAGCAATCGATCGCCAACCGCAACGCCGTCCCAATGGTGGCGCGCGACGACGCCGTTATAGTATCCGGCCGCCGCGTTTGCTAGCTCTGCTGTAATGACCAAGTTCGTCGTGAGCCTGCTCCGAAGCGCCAGACTGCTGAGCGCGATCGGGCCGTTGAATAAGATCGCCGCGATAAAGAGCTGTGGAGTATAGAGATCGATAATCCACGCGGCGATAAGTAAGCCGTAGCAGAGCAAGGCCACTGCGCGCGTTTTCGGGCAGAGTGGCGGGGGCGCCTTGCCACAGCGCGAAGGCCTGCGGCGATGGATCGCACGGCAAAGGCCGAGGAGCTGCTACGCGAGCTCGGCGGCCGCGCGCGGCTCGTCGTCTACGTCGCCGGTGCGCCCGGATCGGGCAAAACGCGCCGGCTCCTAGAGGACGCTCGGCGCCTCGCGGCCGACGGCAAGCACATCGTCATTGGCTGGATTGAAACGAAGGGGCGCCCCGACTTGGAACGCCTGGCCGAGCGCCTTCCTCGCGTGCCGCCGCGCCACATCAGCATCGGTGACGCAACTTTCGAGGACTTCGACTACGAGGCAGCGCTACGCGAGAAGCCGGACGTCGTCGTGCTCGACGAACTCGCGCACGACAATCTCGGCGATACGCCTCATGCCAAGCGCTGGCAAGACGCGCTCGCCCTCAAACGGCACGGGATCGGCGTCGTCGGCGCCTTCAACATCGCGCACCTTGAAACCGTGGCCCCGACGGCCGAAGCGCTCCTCGGTTATCCCGTTCGCGAAATCGTTCCGCTCTCGTTTCTGCAGGCGGCCGACGAGGTCGTCGCGCTCGACGTTTCGCCGCGCCTGCTCCAGAGCCGCGTTCGCGCGGGCAAGATCGTCAACGAACAGGACGTCGAGCGCGCGCTCAACGGAGCCTTTAAAGAAACGACGCTCCATATGTTGCGCGAGCTGCTCCTGCGCACCGTCGACAACCTCACGCTTCCGGTCGTGCAAGCCGGACGCACGTCGATGGCCGCCGCCTTCGTCTATCCGAACTTCGATGCAACGGCGTTTCTGCGGCGCACCGCAGCGATCGCCGAAGGCCTCGACCTCCGGCTGGAGGTCATTCCGACGCCCGGCGTGGACCGCGCTGCGCTCGAACCCGTCGCGCGAGAGCTTGGCGGAGAGATACTACACGAGGCCATCGATCCGTTCGCTCCCTCGAGTCAGGCCTTGCGCGCCGCGCTGGTCGCGCTGCCTCACGGACGGATTGCGACGACGCTCGCGAACGCGCCGCTTCCGTACGACCTCTTCATCGTCGGCGTAGGTCAGACGTACGTAGGCCAAAATCCGGCGCCCTCACCGTACTCACAGACCGCCGGCGACCGCCTGCGCGTCGGTTACGGTAAGCTTACCGTCTATCTCGGCGCGGCGGCGGGTGCCGGAAAAACGTATGCGATGCTCGACCGCGCGCATCAGCTTGCGGCCGAAGGCGTCGACGTCGTCGTCGGATTCGTCGAAACGCACGGCCGTAAGGAGACCGCGGCTCTGCTCGAGGGTCTCGACATTATTCCGGAAAAGATCGTGAACGAGAACGGCATCACCTACCGCGAGCTCGACCGCAACGCGGTCATCGCCCGCAAGCCGCAGGTTGCGCTCATCGACGAACTCGCGCACACCAACGCTCCCGGCTCGATCGCGCCGAAACGTTTTCACGACGTTCTCGCCGTGTTGCGTGCCGGCATCGACGTCATCACGACACTCAACATTCAACACCTCGAAGGCCTGGGAGACACGGTCCTGCGCCTGACCGGAACCATCGTGCGCGAAACCTTGCCGGACGGAATCCTCGCGCTCGCCGACGAGGTGATTCTGATAGACGTCACGCCGGAGACGCTGCGTCAGCGGCTGCGCGAAGGCAAGATTTATTCGCTCGAGCGTTGCGAAGCGGCACTTGCCAACTTCTTCCGCACGGAAAATCTTTTTGCGCTTCGCGAGCTTGCGCTGCGCGAGGCCTTGCGCGCGCGCCACCGCGAACGCATCGCCTCACCGTTCGATCGGATTCTGCTTTCGATTGGTTCGCGCGCAACGGACTTACCGATGATCGCCCGCGCCGGGCGCATCGCCGCGCGCCTGGCGATCGAATTTGCCATCGCTCACGTCGTGGCTCCGAACCAGCGCGTCGACCAGGCCGTCGTCGATTCGCTGCGCGCCGAGGCGCGCAAGACCAACGTCGAGTGGATCGATGAAGTCGCCGAAAACGTGCCGAACCGGCTCATCGAAATCGCTCGCGCTCGACCGCAAACGACGGTGGCACTGGCCGGGACGCTACATTCACGGCGCTGGCCGCAGCGCCCGTCGTTCGCGCGGCGTCTGCTCGACGCCGGAGCGCGCGAGCTGCTCGTCCTTCTCCCGCCTAGCGCGAGCTAATGCCTTGTCATCCTGAGCGCAGTCGAAGGACCATCTAGCGCCATATTGAGTTCGAGCACGTTTACGCGCGGTTCGCCTAGGAAACCGAAGGTGCGTCCCTCGATATGTTGCGCGATCAAGGCATTTACGGTCGCGAGCGGGACGGCGCGCGCCTTCGCGACGCGCGGGGCCTCCCAAATGGCCGCCTCGGGGCTGATATCGGGGTCTATGCCGCTGCCGCTCGAGGTCACGAGATCGATCGGCGGAGGTCCGCTCGCATCGGGATTCTCTTTTTCGAGTTGCGCGATCGTCGCTTTCGTCGAGGCGATCAGCTTCTTGGAGGTCGGACCGTAGTTCGTTCCGCCAGTTTGAGTTGGATCGTAGCCTTTGCCGGCCGCCGAGGGCCGGCCGTGAAAATACTTTGGCTCCGTCCAGAGCTGGCCCACGATCGCCGATCCGACGACTTTCCCGTTCACCGTAACGAGCGAGCCGTTCGCCTGCCGCGGGAAGAGCGCTTGTGCGATGCCGGTCATTGCCAACGGGTAGACGATTCCAAGCAAGACGATCGAAACGATCATGACACGCACCGAAGTACCCAGATGCTGAATCATTCCTTCGTCTTTCTATGTGAGATGGAGCGCCGCCAGGGCCATGTCGATCAGCTTGATGCCGATAAAGGGAACGATGATCCCGCCGACGCCGTAGAGCATGACGTTCTCGAAGAGAACCCGGTTCGCGCCCTTGGGCTCGTAGCGGACGCCGCGCAAGGCGAGCGGAATCAGCGCGACGATGATCAGCGCGTTAAAGATGACAGCCGACAGGATCGCGCTCTGAGGCGTCGTCAAGCGCATGACGTTGAGAATTCCCATCGCCGGGTAAGCGGTCCAAAACATTGCCGGCAGAATCGCAAAATATTTCGCAACGTCGTTGGCAATCGAAAAGGTCGTCAACGCGCCGCGCGTCATCAACAGCTGCTTGCCGATCTCGACGATCTCGATGAGTTTGGTCGGATCGGAATCGAGATCGACCATGTTCGCGGCCTCTTTAGCCGCCTGCGTGCCGGAGTTCATTGCAACCCCGACGTCGGACTGTGCGAGCGCCGGCGCGTCGTTGGTGCCGTCGCCGGTCATTGCGACGAGCCGCCCCGAGACCTGCTCGCGCTTGATCAAGTCCATCTTCGTCTCGGGCGTCGCCTCGGCGAGAAAGTCGTCGACGCCGGCTTCCTTCGCAATCGTCGCGGCCGTCAACGGATTATCGCCGGTGATCATCACCGTGCGAATCCCCATCGCCCGCAAGCGATCGAACCGCTGCGTCATGTTCGGCTTAAGGATGTCCTTGAGGTAGATGACGCCGATCACCACCGTGTTTCGCGCAAGCAAGAGCGGCGTGCCGCCGCTACGCGCGATGCGCTCGATCTGCGGTGAAAGGTCGGCGGACGGAGTTCCGCCTTGGTCGCTTATCCAGGCCAGGACCGAGTCCGGCGCGCCCTTTCGGATCTTCGTTCCGTCGGTAAGGTCGAGGCCGCTCATGCGCGTGTAGGCGCTGAAGGGAACGAAGACGGAGTTCGGCGGCGCGTCCCCATCTCGCGCTCCAGCCTGTTGCGCGAGCGCGACGATCGAACGACCCTCGGGCGTCTCGTCGGCCAGCGAGGAGAGGTAGGCGATGCGCGCCGCGTCTTTTGCGTCGATGCCTGCCGCGGTGATGATCTCGACGGCTTGGCGATTGCCCAGCGTGATCGTGCCGGTCTTGTCGAGCAGCAACGTGTCGACGTCCCCCGCCGCTTCCACCGCGCGCCCGCTCATCGCCAGGACATTGCGCTGCATGACGCGGTCCATGCCGGCGATGCCGATCGCCGACAGCAATCCACCGATCGTCGTCGGAATGAGGCAGACTAGCAATGCAATAAGGACCGTAACGCTTTGAAGCTTGCCCGCATAAGCCGAAAACGGCGCGAGCGTCGCGACCGCGATCAGAAAGATGATCGTGAGGCCGGAGAGCAAAATCGAGAGAGCGATCTCGTTGGGCGTCTTCTGGCGCGCAGCCCCTTCCACTAAACTAATCATGCGGTCGAGGAAGCTTTCGCCGGGGTTGGCCGTCACCGCAACGACGATGCGATCGGAGAGCACGCGCGTTCCACCGGTTACCGCGCTGCGATCGCCGCCGGATTCGCGAATTACCGGTGCCGATTCGCCGGTGATCGCCGACTCGTCGATCGTTGCGGCGCCTTCGAGTACTTCGCCGTCCGCCGGCACGATCTCACCGGTTTCGACGACGAAGCGGTCGCCTTTTCGCAAGGAGGTGCTCGTGACTCGCTCCTCGGTGCCGTCATCGTGCAACAGGCGCGCGTACGTATCGGACTTCGTCATACGCAGCGCCTCGGCTTGGGCTTTGCCGCGCCCCTCGGCGACTGCCTCGGCGAAGTTCGCGAAGAGAACCGTGAACCACAGCCACGCTGCGATCGCGAAGTCGAAGCCCGACATTCCGGTATGCCGTACGAGATCGCGCACGAAGAATATCGAAGTCGCCGCCGCGCCTACCTCGACGACGAACATCACCGGATTGCGCGCCTGCCAGCGCGGGTCCAGCTTCTTGAACGAATCGCCGACGGCGCGCGTAATGATCGCGCGATCGAAGAGCGATCGGGCCTTCGGACGGCGCTCCAACCGCCTCTGGCTAAGCATCAGAACGTCTTTCCTTGTAGCACGAGCAGGTGTTCCACGATAGGACCCAGCGAATCGGCCGGCAGAAACGTTAGCGCGCCGACAATTATGATGACGCCGATGAGCAGCGCGACGAAGATCGGCGAATGCGTCGTGAACGTCCCCGAGCTTTCGGGGACCGATTTCTTTCCGGCGAGCGCGCCGGCCAGCGCAAGCGCGGGAACGGCGACCGCAAACCGCCCGAAAAGCATGTTCACGCCCGTCATGAGATTATAGAAAAGGTTCGGACCCAGGCCTGCGAATGCCGACCCGTTGTTCGCGTTGGTCGAGGTAAACGCGTAGAGGATCTCCGAAAAACCATGCGGTCCGCCGTTGTTGAGCGTCGCAAGCCCGGCGGGAAGCACGGCGGCGATTGCCGTCGGGACCAAACAGAGAACCGGCGTCACGAGGGCCGCCAAGATGGCGAACTGCACCTCTCGGCGCTCGATTTTCTTTCCGAGATACTCCGGCGTCCGGCCGACCATGAGGCCGGCGATGAAGACCGTCAGGACGACGAAGACGATCATGCCGTACAAGCCGCTGCCGACGCCGCCGAAGACGATCTCGCCCAACTGCATGTCCACCAGCGGAACGAGGCCTCCCAGCGGCATGAAGGAGTCGTGCATCGAGTTGACCGCACCGCAGGATGTGTCGGTCGTCACCGTCGCGAACAGTGCCGAGCCCGAAACGCCAAAGCGGCATTCTTTCCCTTCCATGTTGCCGCCGGCTACGCCGAGATGATGAACGATCGGGTTGCCGCCGGCTTCGGCCCAATAGGCGAGGGTAAATCCGGCGAAAAACAAGATCGCCATCGCGGTAAAGATCGCCCAGCCCTGGCGCGTGTCTTTTACCATCTTGCCGTACATGTACGTCAGGCCGGCGCCCAGCGAAAAGATGAGCAACAGCTCGATCAGATTGGTGAACGGCGTCGGGTTTTCGTTCGGCGAAGCCGAGTTGGCGTTGACGAATCCGCCGCCGTTGGTACCGAATTCTTTGATGACCTCTTGCGAGGCCATGGGGCCGCCGGTAATGGACTGCGAAAAACCTTCGACGGACTTTACCGCCTGATACGCATGCAAGTTCTGAGGAATTCCCGCAGAGACGAACAAGAGTCCGACAGCGATCGAGATCGGCAGCAGTACGTAAAGCGAGCAGCGCGTCAGGTCGACCCAGAAGTTTCCAAGCGTTTTCACGTTTGTCCGCACGACGCCGCGCACGACAGCGACGGCAATTGCGATGCCGGCCGCAGCCGAGACGAAGTTATGCCAAGCCAAGCCGGCCATCTGCGAGAGGTAGCTCATCGCGGTTTCGCCGGAGTAGAACTGCCAGTTGGTGTTGGTCGTAAAGCTGACCGCCGTGTTCCAAGCCAAATCCGGCGTCATGTTGTCGATGTGTTGCGGATTGAACGGAAGCCACTTTTGCGTACGCAGCAGTACGTAAAGATACGCCAGGCCCACCAGCGAGAAGGCGAGCATCGAGAGCGCGTAAACGTACCACGTCATCTCCTCGTCTGCTCGAACGCCGCAGAGACGATAGATGAGCTTCTCGAGCGGCGCGAAGACGGGCGTGAGCCAAGTGCGCTCGCCCTCGAAGACGCGAGCCATATACGTCCCGAGCGGCTTCGTGACCGCTAGAACGAGCAGAAAGAAGATAACGGCCTGCAGCCAGCCGATCGCAGTCATCGAACCTTCCTAGAACTTCTCAGGGCGAAGCATCGCGAAAACGAGATACGCCAAGCCCGCGATGGTCAGGATAAGGCCCAAGACCTCATCAAACTGCATTGCCTAGACTTTCTCGCAGCCGATGACGTACAGGTCCAGGAGGGCGAAGCAGACGATCGCGAGTGCGACGATTACAACCTCGAGCAACATGCGTTCAGCATAGCCGAGCGGGGATAATCGCACCATCCGCCAATCGGACCATCCGATTGGCTATCTCGAACGATCCGAACGGATGATCCTTACGACGGCTTACCGAGGCGGCGCGCCCCTTCTATAATCGCAACTATTATGCTTTCTGCACGACTCATCGCGACGGCTTGCCTGGCCTGGAGTGTCGCCGCGATGGCCGGCGTCGCCGTAGGGCAGACGTCGCCGCCGCCCTCGGCTTCTCCCTCGCCGTCACCCTCGGCGACGCCGGCCGCCCCGAGCGATCCCTGCGGTTCGATCCTATCGATCGTCAACCGGCCAACGGTAACGACCGGCGTTTGCACGGTGCGCACCGGCCACTTCGACCTCGAAAACGGGTACACGAACACGACGACGACCGGTGTGGGCGGCGGCAGCGGCGTCAACTACCCGCAATCGCTTATCCGGGTGGGTACCGCCGATCCTCACTTCGATCTCGAGTTCGGCCCGCCGAGCTATGAAACGTCGTCGGTCGGCACCCCGGTCATCACCGGATCGAGCGACGTCAACCTCGGGGCGAAGTACGAGTTGGGATATAGCTCTAACGCCGATTGGGGCGTCAATACCCTGATCACGTTTCCGACGGGCGACCGCCCCTTTAGCGCCGGCAACGCAGAGTTTACCGGCAACTTCAACGGCGGCTACACGCTCAGCCCCGAATTCAGTCTCGCGGGAACGCTCAGCTTTAACGCGCTCAGCGGCCTCAATTCCGGCGGCGTGGCGCAATCGTACTTCGCCTTTATTCCAAGCCTCGAGCTGAGCGCTGCCCTCCCTGGTGGCCCCTCGCAGATCTCCGCCGAGTACGCGTACTTCTCCGCGGCCGGCCCGAATCTCGGCGGCAAGAGCCTCGTGGACTTCGTCTATCAGCGTGACTTCGGTACGCATCTGCAGCTCGACGTTGAGTACGGATTCTCACCGACGCTGATCGACGGGCAGAAGGAGCAGTACATCGGGGCGGGCGCTTCGCTAATGCTATAATGCTGACGGCATTCGGAGCGGGATCGGTAACGCTGATGATGCTTTTCTATGCCTTAGAACCGCGCGGCGCGGCGTTCACGCTTCTTTTCGCGATTGCTTGTTTCGCGGCGTCGGCGTATGGCTGGCTCGCCGGGACCTGGCCCTTCGGTGTCGTGGAGCTCGCATGGGGATTCGTGGCGCTATGGAGATGGAACGCTCGGCGCGCGAACCCTTAGCCGAAGCGGGAAAAATTAGCGGCCTGCCTAACGGCCTGCCAAAACGCCTTTTTCCGCATATCTGCTCGGAGGAATGCCAATGCCTACACCGCCAGTAACGGTCAATATCGGAAACACCGGCTTTATGCTGCTCTGCGCGAGCCTCGTCATGCTGATGACGCCCGGGCTCGCCTTTTTTTACGGCGGATTGGTGCAGCGCAAGAACGTGCTGACCATCATGATGCAAAGCTTCATGTCGCTGGGATGGACGACCGTGCTCTGGTTCGCTTTCGGGTATTCGGAGAGTTTCGGGGCCGACTGGCACGGAATCATCGGCAATCCGGCGACGTACGCGTTCCTGCACGGCGTCACACTACAGACGATGTTTGCCAGCACCGCGAACATCCCCCTCGTGGTGCATATCGCCTATCAAATGATGTTCGCGATCATCACGCCCGCGCTGATTACCGGCGCGTTTGCCAATCGAGTGACCTTCAAAGCCTACTTCTTATTTCTGACTGCGTGGCTGATCTTCGTCTACTTTCCGTTCGTGCATATGCTCTGGAGCCCGGACGGCATCTTGGCAAAGTGGGGATGCCTGGATTTTGCCGGCGGCATCGTGGTCCACGCGTCGGCCGGCTTCGCGGCTTTGGCATCGGTGCTCTACGTCGGGCGTCGCCACGTGATCGACAACAAACCGCATAACGTACCGCTCATCGCGCTGGGAACAGGGCTGTTGTGGTTCGGCTGGTACGGCTTCAACGCCGGCTCAGAGCTGCGCGTCGACGCGGTGACCGCGTCGGCATTTCTCAACACCGATATCGCCGCATCGTTCGCCGCCGTCGCGTGGCTCTTCGTGGAGTGGGCTCGTGGGCGGCAACCGAAGTTCGTCGGCCTGCTTACCGGTGCGGTTGCGGGGCTCGCAACGATAACTCCCGCAGCCGGCTACGTCTCGCCCATGACGGCGGTGATCATCGGCCTTGCAGCAGGCGTCGTCTGTTACTTCGCCGTCACGCTAAAGAATCAACTCGGTTGGGACGACGCACTCGACGTCTGGGGCGTCCACGGAGTCGGCGGATTCTTGGGAATCTGTTTGCTCGGCGTCTTTGCGTCGACGCTGTGGAACCCCAACGGAGCCGACGGCCTACTGCGCGGCAACCCGGCGTTTCTCGGCAAGCAGTTCGTCGCAGCGACGCTCTGCAGCGCCTGGGCCTTCGCCTTCACCTACGCAATGCTAGCGCTGATCAACCTCGTAACGCCCGTCAAAGTCGATGAAGCCGCCGAAGAACGCGGCCTCGACGTTGCGCTGCACGGTGAGGAGGCCTATCCGCTGGGCGTCTGACGCAACGCCGCTCGCCGCACGACCGGCACGAGCGTCAAGCTGCTCGCGGCAAGAGTTGCGAGCGCAACGGCAAACGTGCCGTCGATAATCGCTTCGCGATAGGGAGTTGAAGCCGGAAGCGCGAGCGCAAGCGCAAGCGTAAGTGCGCCACGCATTCCGGCGACGCGCACGACGTCGAGCCAAGCGCGCGGGTAGGGGAACGGCAAGAGCATCCCGGCGACGACAAACCGGGCGACGGCGACCGCGGCGAGGCAGGCGACGGCAAATACGGGCTCGTACGCGACCCGCGCGATCTGCAATCCGGCACCGACCATGAAGAAGACGAGCCCGTTGGCGAGCAATGCGGCGACATCCCAGAAACGGCTCACATCGTCGGCGATCTTCAGCGCGATCCACGCACGGTCAAAATAGCGCAACGCAATCCCGCAGGCGATGGTCGCGAAGATGCCGGAGAGATGGATGTAGTCTGCCAGAAAATAGGCCCCGTACGCGCACAAGACCGTTGCGGCGATTTGCACTCTGGCGCGCTGTATGCCGTGCAGAAGGCGCGCAAGGATGAAGGCCAGCGCGATTCCCAACGCGATGCCGCCGGCAACCCCCGCCACCGTCTGCGCCGCAATGACGGCAACGCTGCCGGCACGTACGGCCCCGAGCCCAATTGCGACGAGGATCCCGCGGTAGAGCGCCACCGCAACGGCATCGTTGAAGAGCGACTCGCATTCCACGATCGTGGCCAGCGTGCGAGGAACTTTCAACCGGCGAAAGATCGCGACCACCGCGATCGGGTCGGTGGCGCCGAGAATGGCACCGGCCAAGAGTGCGGGCCCGAACGGCACGCGAACGATCGAGAGCGCCCCCGCGACGATTGCGGCCGTGAGTAGTACGCCTGGTCCGGCGAGCGTGGCGATTGCAATCCATTGCCGGCGCATTGCCCGAAAGTTCAGGTTCCACGCCGCCTCGAAAAGCAACGCCGGAAGAAAAACGTAGAGCGTCGCGTGGCCGAGCGCGTACGTTAGTCGTCCGGGCTCGATCAATCCGTAGAGAATGCCGAGTCCGACGATGGCGAGGATCTGCCACAGCTTCACGTCGTTTTTCGTCTAATGCGTATGCGTGAAGTTTCCGACGCGCGTGACCGCCCGAATCGCCTCGATTGCATGGCGCATTCCCATCGGCACGCGTGGGCGGCCGACGGTTTCGAAGTAGAGCGTCGGATCGATATTGAGCGTGCGGGTCTGCACCATCGCCACCGGCGTCGCGCGCAAGAACGCGTCTGCCGCCGAAACCTCTTCCTCATCGTCGGTGACGCCGGGGTGCGTCAATAGGTTGAGGCTGACGGCGAGCCCGCGTTTCACGGCCAATCGGATCGAGTCGAAAACTTCGGCGAGGCCGTAGCCCTGCGGACGGTAATAGGCGTCATAGACGTTCGGACGAAACGAGTTAAGGCTGACGCGAACCGCTTGCAATCCGGCATCGATGCAGCGCGCCAGCGCCGCCGGCTGACTGCCGTTCGTGTTCAAGTTGACCGTTCCGTTTCCGCACCGCGCTCGCACTCGCTCAATCGCCCGCGCGATGGCGATCGAGCGCAGCAGCGGCTCACCTTCGCATCCTTGGCCGAACGAGACGATTCCGTCTTCGACGCGTTCCAAATGATGAATGGCTACGTCCGCGAGCTCCTCGGCGGCCACTTCCTCGGCGATGCGCGCTTGCGGCGACGGTATGCCGGCCTCTACCTCTTGCTCGGAGATGCAGCCAATGCATCGCGCGTTGCACTTCGGCGAAACCGGCAACGCGGCTTCACCGCGTTCGAGAAAGACGTTCTGCGCGGTGAAGCAGGCGTACTCACGCGAACAGAGCGCTACTTGCGCGAGCACGCCGTTGCCAGGCTCCTTTGCGAGGCGGACCTCGATCAGCCGTTCGAGCTCACCCTCCTTAAAGCGGCGTGGTTTCCAATCGTCGCTTTCGTCGGTCTTCATCGCGGCCACGTGCAACCGGTCGTCGCGGGCGCAGGCGAACGTGTAACCGAAGAGCGGCAGCGCCGGCGCGTTGCGCTGCGCTGCATAAGCGGGCACGAGCAGCCGCGTGTAGCCGGCCGGCAGAGCCACCGCGAGCGCATTACGGCCGGAGATGGGCCCGATCGTCGTCAACGGACTGCGCCCGGGAAGCAGCATCTCCAGCGTGCTCTGGGGCGCCGGAATCAGCTCGTCGAGCAGCGCCTCGCGAACGATGCCGCCATCGGCCAACGGCACCAGGCTCGGATCGTACGAGATCCGGCCGCCGGCGCCGCACGATGCGAGCGCGACGACGGTATCACCGCGCAAGTTCGTCGTCGAGTTTGACGTCGGTATCGAAAACACGTACGGCTGGGCCGGTGAGGTACGCGTTGCCGGTGCCGTCCCACTCGACCACCAGCCGCCCCCCCGGCACGAACACCTCAATCGGCGACGTAGCCGTTTTATTCGCGATCGCCACGGCGGCACACGCAACGGCGCCCGTGCCGCACGCCATCGTCAACCCAACTCCACGTTCCCAATGCGCAACGCGCATCGTTTGCCGGCCTTGCAAGCGCGCGACGTGCACGTTCGTGCCGTTTGGAAATCGCGAATCCTTTTGGAACTCCTCGGCCATGCTTTCGAGGTCCACGTCGTCGAGGCTCGAGCGCACGAGCACCACGTGCGGATTCCCAAGATCGACAAACCACGCATTGTCATCTTTGTCATCCTGAGCGCAGTCGTCATCCTGAGCGCAGTCGAAGGACGACAACTGCGTTACAGCGGGGCGGCCCATCGCGACGCGAACCGCGTATTCGGGTCCACGAGAAACGATTTCCGTGCAAATCAAGCCCGCCCCGGTTTCGAACGTGACGCTCGCTCCTTCTCCCGCTTCGTCGAGCCAGCGTGCCGCGCAGCGAACGCCGTTGCCGCACATCTCCGCTTCGCTTCCGTCGGCGTTGATCGTGCGCATGCGTACACCGGCGACGCTCGACGATTCGATCGCGATGACGCCGTCGGCGCCGATGCCGGCCCGGCGATCGCAAGCCCATTGCGCGAAGCGCGCGAGGTCGACGCGCCCATCGTGCCGCCGGTCGACGATCACGAAATCGTTTCGTGCGCCGTGCATCTTGGTTATTTTCACGTTAAGGATCTTCTGAGCTTCGCGACCATCCGAGCTTTTCCCGTATCTTCTCGTGCAGCGCTTCCGGCGCGCACCAGAGCGTCTCGGGTTCGGCGCGAAACCACGCGCGTTGCCGCCGCGCGAAGCGCCTCGTCGCTCGCTCGAGCGATGCGCGCAACTCGGCGATCGTGCTCCAACCGCGGAGATGGGCGAGCGCCTGCGGGTAACCAACCGCATTGGCGGCGACGGCCGATTCACCGATGCGCTCGGCCTCGTCCAGTAATCCCGCGGCTAACATTCGCTCCGTCCGCGCCGCGATGCGGCGGCCGATCTCGGCTTGCGGCACATCGAGAAAGACGAGCAGCGACGCAAGTCCCTCCGCGCGCAGCGTACGCGCCGGCTCCGGAGAAGGGCGCAGCGGACCCTGCGACAGTGCGACCTCGAGCGCGCGGAGCACGCGATAGCTGTCGCTGGGATGCAGCGCCCGTGCGCGCGCTGCGTCGCGCTTTTCGAGCCACTCGTAGAGAAACTCCGCGGGGTGAACCCGCGCTTCGCGCGCCAGCCGCTCGCGCAGCCCCTCGTCGTACTGCGGCGCAAGGTCGATGCCTCCGAGCAGCGCGCGAATATAAAACCCAGTACCCCCCGCGACGATCGCGCGTTTTCCGCGGCTGAGAATACCGCGAATCGCCGCCATCGCATCGCTTGCGTAGCGACCGGCCGAGTAGCGTTGTGCGGGATCGAGAAACCCGACGAGATGGTGCGGTGCGCGCGCCAGCTGCTCCGGTGTGGGCGCGGCGGTGCCGATCGGCATCCCGCGATAGATCTGTCGAGAATCCGCGCCGACGATCTCCGCATCGTAGGCGACCGCCAGCTCGAGCGCGAGCTCGGTCTTTCCACTCGCCGTCGCGCCGGCTAGAATCAGGACGCCCTCAGACACGCTTGAACATGCGCGCAATCTCGTCAGGGCTCAAGCGCACCATCGTCGGCCGGCCGTGCGGGCAATGCATGGGATTCGCACAGCGCTGCAAGCGCTCGACGAGCGTGGACATCTCCTGTAGCGCGAGCGGTTCGCCGGCAACCGTCACGCTATGGCACGCCAGCGTTGCCCAAACGCGCTCGCGAACGTCGCGTTGCTTGGGATCCTCACTGAGATCGTCGAGCATGCCGTTCAGATCGAAGCTGCGCGACGCGTAACCCGCGGGCGTCGCGACGATGCGATAGGTTCGCTCGCCAAAGGCTTCAATCTCCAGGCCGCCCTCGCGCAATGTTTCGAGCAGACGATCGAGTTCCGCGCTGCGCGCCGCATCGAGTTCGACGACCTGCGGCACCAGCAGCGGCTCGCTGGGATTCTGCTGCGCGGCGGCAGCGACGATCGCTTCGTACGCGATGCGCTCGTGCGCCGCGTGTTGATCGACGAGCAGCAACGCGTCGCCGTCGCTTGCGAGGATGAACGTGCGATGAAGCTGCGCGAGAATGCGCATGCGATCGGAATCCGGGGCGCCGTTCTCGTCGAACGTCCGGCCAAAGAGCGAGATTGCCGGGCTTGCCAAGCCCGCGGATATATTCGCGCCCGATGTGCCGCCACTCTGTTCGGCAAAGCGGGCCCGCGCGTGCGTTTTGAGCGTTGCGGATATGCTTGCGCGCACCGCATCGAAGACTTGGGACGCATATCGTAGGCGCACGTCGTACTTCGTCGGGTGCACATTGGAATCAACGTGATGCGGCGGCAGGTCCAAAAACAGCACGCCGTACGGATGGCGCCCCATCATCGTAAACGTAGAATAGCCGCTCGTCCATGCGCCCGAGAGGGGCACGCCGCGCACGAGCCGTCCGTTGACGAAGAGCAGCTGCATTCTTCGATCGGGGCGGTCGCGCCCCGGTTCGCTGATGAAGCCGCGCAGCGTGCCGCCGAGCATCCGGGCCGCCGCGCCGTCGAGCGGCAGCAGCGCTTTCGCTGCTTGCGCTCCGAAAACCATGGCAAGGCGCTCGCGTTCTTGTTCGCTCGGCGGCATAACCCAAACATCTTTTCCGTCGTGCCGCAGCGTGAAGGCGATCTGCGGATAGGCGAGGGCAAAGCTCGAGAGCCACGACGAGATCCGATTGAACTCCGCGCTTGGCGCGCGAAGATACTCACGTCTGACCGGGAGTCTTTCAAAGAGCGAGCGTACTCGAACCCGCGTGCCGGCGGGCGCTGCCGCCGGCTCCATGGGGCGCACTTCCTCGGCATGCGCGCTTACGCGCGCGCCGATCGGGAGGCCAGGTTCGCGCGAAACGATCTCCAGTTCGCAAACGGCGGCAATCGAAGCCAAACCTTCGCCGCGGAATCCCAGCGTCGCGATGGATTCCAGCTCGGACGCGGCGTTGAGTTTGCTCGTCGCATGGCGCCGGATTGCCAACGCGAGGTCTTGACTCGCTATGCCCATTCCGTCGTCGACGACTTCGATAAGATCGAGCCCGCCTCGCTCGACGTTGACGGCGATGCGAGTCGCCCCCGCGTCAACCGCGTTTTCCGCGAGCTCTTTGACGATCGAGGCGGGGCGTTCGATAATCTCTCCGGCAGCAATCTGACCGATCGTTACCGCATCGAGCTCGCGAATGGCAGCCACGCCTGCGGGATTCGCGCACGGGTCGCCCGCGTCCGTTCGGGGTTGACAATGCGGCGAACGCGAGTATCCTAAATGAGGATTCCTCGTTAGGTGAGGCGTCTGCACGAAGAGATGCCGCTGCCCGGAAAGGTCGAGAGACCCCAACGGGTGACCAGATCCCGCCGAATCAAGGCGGAATCTAACGCGGCTGAGGCCATCATATCGGACCTCTACGTCGTGCAGTGCTAAAGCTCGACAGTGAGGGAGAATGCGCGGCCAATGCCGCACGGATTTCTTCAAACTGTCGGCCTGCGAGGAGCGCGACGGTTTTTTTGTTTGGCAACGGAAGGGGGTGATGTCTCGCCATGGACGATGGGCCCAGTAGTCGATCTTGCCGGCTCGCGATGAGCCGCTTATTTACTGCTACGTCGTTCGTTCGGCGCGGCGGACCATAACACAATAAGAGGTATGTGTCATGAAAAGAATTCTGGCTTTTCTGCTCGATTTTACGAGCAACCGGGCGGCACGCGGAAAGATCGCGTTCCACGACGATACGTTGCGGGCAAACCAAGGTAGCAAGCCCGCCTCTACCTTTAGCTACTGGCGTTCTCTCGTCGATTAGTCGAAGCAAAGGCGATTTGCCGTGCTTGCTGCGATTCTGTTTGCGACGATCCACGTTGCCGCGATGCCCGACACATCGCCGTCGCCTTCACCCGCACCGACTCCGCGTTTCGATCTTAAGGCGAGCGGCTCCAACGTCTTCATCGACCAGGCGACCGGCGGCCGCGGAATTACGCCGCCGGAGGGGACGGAGTTTGCAAACGGCTCACCGATCTCACCGATGTCGCCGTACGATTGGTTCACCGGCGCGCCCGTCACGCCGGGCGTCGCGGGCATCGCGCAATACGAAATCTCGGGCACCTACCACGCAACGGGCGTGGATCTCGGCGCAACGTTCGGTCTCGGCGGCCTGACCGGCAGCACGACTAACGCTCTCTATTGGGGCGAACCCTTGATCCCTAATCTGAACGATCACGACCTCTCCCGGCGCGTTCCCTATGCGATTCTCTTTCCGACCCACGCAGGCCAAGACGATGCGAGCGTCGCGAGCGTGAGTTTACTCGGTGCATCGGTTGGCGCGGCCGACTCCAGTTGGAAGGTCCGGGGCGGCTATTTCGATCTAATCCAAAGCGATCGCTTCGTCTTCGCACCCCCGCCGCTAACCGATGCCGTTCCGAGTCTGGGCGCGCAAACGGCAGAGACACTTGGTCCAGGAATGCCGTCTATCAAGGACTGGACCGCGGCTGCGTCGTCGTTGCCGCTGCTCGGTGCCGACGGGTACTGGAGCCGGAACGGGCTGTCGCTGGAGCTGACCGACGCGCTGCTACCGTCACTCCCGGAAACAAACGTCCGTTTGACGATGGGCTCTCTCGTCTTGGATCGTGGAGACTTCGGACGCTTTTCCGTTCAAGTCGCGCATCTCTGGACGACCGGCGATCCCATCTTGACCACCACCTTTTTCGGCGTCGATCAGGACATCCATTACGGAACCCAAGGACGCCTCTACACCAGCGAGCTGGCAAACCAAGAGCAAACCATCTCCGGCGCACGCGCCTTCTTTTATCCTCTCAAAGGGTGGGACGCGTTGGCGGAGCTCGGACGCGCGTGGTACGACGCCGGCCTTGTGGCAAATCCCGGCACTTCACATTTCGGGAACTACGAGCACGTTAGCCTGGCTCGTCATATCGGCAGCGACCTCGCCACGCTGGAATATCACCGCTTCGACCCGACCTACGCAACGATTATCTTGCCGTACGGCATCCCCGAGAACATCTGGAGCGTCGCGTGGTCCTGGCCCGGAGTTTGGCTGAAGTCGACATATCAGCTCGTCGACAATAGTGTCGTCGGCGCCAATCGGGCCGGCTTTCACTTCAAATACGATCACAACAGCAAGTATCTGGAGATGCACGCGAGCTACGGCGACTGGCGGCAGCTCATACCCGAAACCGAGGCGAATGCATCCCAAGTGGGCTTCGTCGACGGCTTCTTCCTCTTACAGCAAAATGGGTTCGGGACGATCGGGCACGACCGCCAACTCGGACTCTATGTGGCCTGGCATCTTCCGAAGGACGACTTTGCCTTCGACGGCGTCGAGGATTATCTCAACCGCGATGCCGATCCCCGCCAGCCGCTGGATGTTGTCGACACGAGATCGCCGCAAGTCGTCCTGAGCTGGGCGCATCACTTTAGCGCCAAGCTCCTCGCAGTCGGCGGCTACGGTCGCTTCGAGACGACTGGAAGATGGGCCCTCACGCCCGTCGACGCGATCTACGGTGTCGGATTCGCCGGCGTCCAAGTCGTGACGGGGACGAACTCGGCGCTGCTGGTCGAAGGAAGGCGGTACGGGCTTACAGGCCTGCCTTCGATTCCCTACGGACCGCCACCGACGATGCGGGGAACTGCGCTCATCGTCGACCAGAAGATCGGCTTATGAGCACCGAATCGGCCGCCGCCACCCGTTTCGTACGGCCAAACGTCTTTCGCTCGGTCCTCATGTTCCTTTCGATCGTGGGGCCAGGCATCATCACGGCCAATGCGGACAACGACGTCGGCGGAATCTTGACTTACTCGCAAGCCGGCGCACAGTTTGGCTACTCAATGTTGTGGCTGCTCGTGCCGATTACGGTCGCACTCGTCGTCGTCCAAGAGATGTGCGCGCGAATGGGCGCCGTCACGGGCAAAGGCTTGGCCGACCTCATACGCGAGAACTTCGGCGTGAAGGTAACCTTCTGGTGCCTTCTTCTCTTCGTTTTGGGTGACATCGGCAATACCGCCACGGAGTTCGCCGGCGTCGCGTCGTCGGCGCCGATCTTCGGCGGTTATCTGCACGTCCCAAACCTAGAGGCCTTCAAGATCGCTTTGGTCGTCGCCGCAGCGATCTTCGTCTTCCTCACCGTGACGCGCGGAAGCGCAAAGCTGCTCGAACGCGTCTTCTTCTTTTTCTGCTTCGTCTACGTGGCGTACATCGTCAGCGCTTTCGTCGTCCACCCGGATTGGCACGAGGTTCTGCGCCAGAGCGTCGTTCCGCATATCCAGGCGTCGAAAGCCTACATTATTATGGTCATCGCGGTCATCGGAACGACCATCTCGCCATGGATGCAGTTCTACATCCAGGCCGCGGTCGTCGAAAAAGGCATTCGCGAAGGAGACTACGGCTACTCGCGCCTCGACGTAGTGACGGGCGGCATATGGACCGACGTGATTGCCTATTTCATCATCGTCTCGTGCGCGGCAACCATCTACATTCATAATCTCCACGCCGGCGCTCATCCCATCGTCGTGAACGACGTCGGCGATGTCGCGGTCGCGCTCGCCCCGCTCGCCGGCAAATTTGCCGCTTTGCTCTTTGCCTTGGGGCTGCTCAATGCGGCCGTGTTCACCGCCTCGATCCTGCCGCTCTCGACTGCCTATTACGTCTGCGAAGCCTTCGGTTTCGAGCGCGGTCTCGACAACCGCTTCTCTGAGGCTCCGGTCTTTTACGGTTTCTATCTCGCGCTGATCGTCGTCGGAGCTGGGGCCGTCATTATCCCGGGCGCGCCGCTCTTGGGAATCATCTTCTACTCTCAGGTGCTCAACGGGGCGCTGCTGCCGATCGTCCTGGTCCTGATGCTCTTGCTGATCAATAACAAGCGGCTGATGGGTCGCTGGACGAACTCGCGGCTCTTTAACGTCATCGCTTGGGCCACCGTCATCATCGTAGGCGCGCTCACGCTAGTCTCGACGGCCCAGATCGTCTTCCCAGCATTAGGGAGCTAGCATTTTGTCATCCTGAGCACAGTCGAAGGATCTATTCGGTGTCGGGGGCAAGGTCGGCGCCGATAATCAGCGCCGTCTTGCTGCCGGGACGAATCGTCGTAGCAAACACGTGCGCCAGGCTCGCAGCCGCGGGCGTTGCACCGATCACGAGGCTCGCGCGCTTCGTCTTCTCGTCGACGAAGGTCGGCACGTTCCAGCCGGCGCCGCGTAGCGCGCCAATCAACGTTCCGTCGAAGGCCGCATTGCCGGTCGCGTTTGCCACTAAGACTTCGTCTTGCGGTGGATCGCCTTTGCCAAAAAGCAATGCGCCGATCAGTTTAGCCCAGCGCTGGTCCACGAAGACCACCGACGCATCCCCGACCCATCCTGCCTTGCTTGGAAGCGTGAACGATCGAATATTTTCGTCGGGGACGTTGCGGTAGATAGCCAACAGGGAGACGAGCTGCTGGTTGTTGAGCGTCGTTTTGATGTCTTTTCGGGCGAGCTGCATAATGTGCGGCAGCGTTGCCCAGTTCTGCGGTTCGCTCAACTGATCCATCAGGAGCTTAAGCACCGTTTGTTGCCGTTTGACGCGCCCGAAGTCGGAGGCCGGATCGTGGCGAAATCGCACGTAGCCCGCGACCTGCGCCCCGTTGAGATGCTGTTCTCCTTTTTGCAGGTGGATATGAAGGTCGCCGTTATCGTCGTCGTAGTTCATGTTCTCGTCGACGTTAACGTCGAGCCCGCCCATGGCATCCACGATCGCAGCGGCGCCTTCGGGCTGCAACGCTACAATTGCATCGATCGGCACGCCTCCCAACAATCGGCTCGCGACCCTAGCGGTCATGTGAGCCCCGCCGAAGGCATAGGCGGCATTAATCTTCATGGAACCCTGCTTGGGAACGGGCACCCAGGTGTCGCGCGGAATCGACACGATCGTAATGCTTCGCCGGCCCACGTCGAGGTGTGCCAGGATGATGGTATCGGTCGTAGCCTCGTCCGCCTGATATCCGAGGATCAAGAGGTTCAGTTTAAGCTGGCCGAAAGAGCGCTTTGCCGTTTGCGTGACGATTTGCTGGCGAATCGGGCCGCGTACGGCGATGAACCCGACGACGATCGAAAGAATAGCAACGCCCACAACGGCGGCGGCACGGAACCAGATCTTCTTATGCATGCAGTGTACCGGATCTCCCCCACGACTTTGTTAGAGCAAGTGCAACGTCGATCGAAAAGCGCGGAGCGCGCTTACGGTCTACACCAGGCTTGGAGATGTAGAGTTACGTTCGTAGGAGAGGGGGCGCGCGTTCTCCGATTCGGCAGAGTACGGGGACGAGTTGCCGGAAGCAACGTTCGTCCGAGCGGCGTGGCCGCAGAATCTCGAATACATGCGCCGCGAAACTTGCATTCGTTTTGATCAAGCGGATGATGCGCAGCGTCGTTACGGCAAGCTCGCGCGCCGATCGCGCGATCCAAAAGGTGATCGCGAGGCAGAACGCCGCGTGGAGCGCCAGACTGGCGAAGATTGGTCCTCCCAGCCATACCGTCGGACCGAGCACGTGGCCGCCGACGATGAACTGCTCGGCGGTCTCCATTGCGAACAGCGCGACCATTTGAAGAACGAAGATCACCGGCACGAGAGAAACGAGCCGGCGCGGCAACGCCGTCCCCGCCAAGACTGCGCGCGCCGAACCAATCAGATAGAACACGAGAACGCCGATGCCGGCCGCGAGCGCCGGAAAAACGTCGAGATTGCTTCGGTCCGTGAAATTTCCGGGGCCGAACCAGCCGGCGTTGGACGCGAATTCCACTACGGGATCGGCAACCGCCGCGGCGATTACCGCGACTGCCAAGCAGAATCGGAGGCGTTTCGAGGAGGCTCTCACGCTCAAACGCCCTTCCGGTGACGCGCGGAAGACCCCTCTCGGCAAACCCTCAGGATGACACCGGGATTAAGGGGAGCTGGCGTTCGGGCGCGGGTCGCTTCGGCATCTTCTTACGCAGGGGAACGCGCGTTTCGATGTCGGCTTCACCCGAGAGCGCGTCGGCAATCTCTTGTGCGCGCTCGATGACGGCACCCGGCAACCCCGCCATGCGCGCTACCTCGATGCCGAACGACCGCGAAGAGCTTCCGGGTTGCACGCGATGAGAGAAGACAGGGGCTCCGCCGCGGGCGGTGTTTTCCACGGCAGTGATGTGGTAGTTCGCAACGACGGGCCGATGTTCGGCGAGCGCGCACAGCTCGTGGAAGTGCGTCGCAAACAACACGAGCGGCGACTGTTCTTCGAGACCGACCAAGAACTCGCAGATTGCTTGCGCAATCGCCAGACCGTCGAGCGTCCCCGTTCCGCGGCCCACCTCGTCGATCAACAGTAAGGAACGCGGCGTGCTCCGCCGCAGGATGTTCGCCGCTTCGGCCATCTCCATGTAGAACGTCGATTGGCCCGATGCCAGATCGTCGCCCGCGCCAATTCGCGTGAATATCCGGTCGACGACGCCGAGCTTCATCGCTTTCGCCGGCACGAACGAGCCGATCTGCGCCATGATGGTAAGCAGGCCGGCCTGTCGCAGATACGTGGATTTGCCGCCCATATTCGGCCCGGTCAGCAGAATGAAGCGATGCTCGGCCATGCGGAGGTAAAGGTCGTTAGGCACGAAGTGTGCGTGCAGCACCGCCTCCATCACGGGGTGGCGGCCGTCTTCGATCGCGACGATGCTCTCTTCCACGAATACCGGGCGCACGTATCCGCGTTCGGCTGCGCACTGCGCGAGCGTCGAGAGCACGTCGACCTGCGCGACCGCGCTAGCCGCACTCGAAAGGTCGTCGGCGCGCGCGCCGACGCGTTCGAGCATCGCGGTAAAGAGCCGCGCCTCCAGCCGCTCCTGTCGCGCTTGTGCGGTGGAAATCGCAAGCTCGAGCTCTTTGAGCTCGGGCATTACGTATCGCTCGCCGGTCGTGAGCGTCTGCTTGCGAACGTAATCGTCCGGAACCGACCCGACGTAACTCTTGCCGATTTCGATTGCGTAGCCGAAGGTGCTCGCATACTTTACCTTGAGCGTCTTTATTCCGGTGCGCTCGCGTTCGCGTTGCTCCAGGGCCGAGAGCCGAGAACGCGCGTCGGTTCGCAGCGCGACGCATTCGGCCAGCTCTGCGTCGGCTTCGGGGCGAATGACGCCGCCCTCGCCGATCTGCGCGGGCGGCTCGTCCACGAGCGTTGCGTTGAGATCGTCCAGCATCGCGTCAAAGTCTGCGACCTGCCGGAACAACGGCGCGATTTCCGGCACCGCCGCCTCTCTCAACGGCCCGAACATCGCCAGCGTACGCCGCAACGAGCCAAGATCGCGCGGTGTCGCGCGCCGAAACCGGACCTTCTGCGCGATCCGCTCGAGATCGAAGATGCCTTTGAGAATCTCCCGCAGCGATTGACGGCGCTCGTGCTCGGCGAGGAGGGCGGCAAGCGCATCTTGGCGTCGCGCAATTTCGCCGGGGTCGATCGAAGGCGCGAGAATCCAGCGGTTGAGCATGCGCGATCCCATCGCGGTCGCACACAAGTCCAGCGTCGCGAGGAGGGTCGCTTTAGGGTTGAGCCCTTGCGCGCGAGTCAAGTCGAGGTGCTTACGCGTCGCCGGATCGAGAACGAGAAACTCTTGACGCCGATAAAACACCGGTTCGCCTAGGCCGCGTTCGCCGTTGGTTACCCCCGTTCGCTTGACGAACGCGCCGAGCGCATCGACTGCCCGATGAATTGCCAGCGACTCTTCCATCGAAAAACCGGGCAGGTTCGCGCGGTCGCGCGTTTCCACTAGCCCCAAGGCGGGGGTCGCCAAACGCGCGCCGGTCGCCTCGACGGCCATCGCGATAGAGAAGCGCATCTCGCCTGGAACATCGGCGACGATCTCCGACGGCGCGATTCGCGCGAGCTCGGCGAGCAGCTCGTCGTGTGCGTTCTCGCCCGCGATTGCGGTCGCGGCGCAGTAACACGTCGAGACGTCGGCGTAGGCGATGGCAAAGGTTTCGCCTGCCATCGCCATTGCCGCTAGATAGTTGTTCTCTTTGCCGTCGAGTAACTGGTCCTCGATCAACGTTCCGGGCGTAACCAAACGCACGACGTCCCGGCGCACCAGCCGGTTCGGTTGCGGAACCTCCAACTGTTCGGCAAGCGCTACGATGAAGCGTTGCTTCACGAGCTTTGCGAGATAGCCCGCGAGGGCGTGGTGAGGAACGCCTGCCATTGCGACGCGCTGACCGGCGCCGGCCTCTTTGCTCGTCAGGGCGATCTGCAGGGCTCGCGCGATGGTTTCGGCATCCTCGCCGTAGGCCTCGTAGAAATCGCCGACACGGGAGAGCAGAATTGCCTCGGGATGCTTGGTTTTCATGCCAAAATACTGCTCGAGCATCGGCGAGTACTTGGTCAAGGTTAGCCTCTCACGCTCTAGGTCCCCAACGCTTTCGAGATGGCCGCGACGTAGGTGCCTTTCGGATGTCCCGTGCCGTTCGGCGGCGCTTGGGGATTATCGCGATCGAGATCCCAGATCATGATCCCGCGATAGCCGATGCGCTTGACTGCCTCGCCGTAACCGGAGGCGGCTTTGGGTGTTATAACGACGCCGTCATCGGCCTTCCCGATCATCAACCCGAGAACGATCTTGCTTTTCGGAAACTTTTGACCGTCCGACATGCGGATCTGCGCGAACTGGCGCAGGACGTCGAGCCGGCAGTCGTCGCGCGCGCCCTGCTCGTAGCTGCATTTGTTCGAGGGACGCCAGCCGTACTGGTCGTACGCCATGACGCTGACGTAGTCGATCGCCGTCCCCGCCTGCTCGATGACGCCGACGTCCTCGCCCTGGTGACCGCTGCCGGCTTTGGCATCGGCGCCGTCGATAAATGCGTCAAATGAAACGACGGCGGTTGGGAAGGCCTTGCGTACGGCCAAGAGTACGTCGACGAGCTGCTGCTGGCCGTTGACCGGGATCACCTCGTCGTCGAAATCGAAGCAGTCGTAGAGCTTGCGATGCGCCTTTACGTACGCCTGTAGGTTTCGGGCGAAGAGACCGGGATCGGTAATATCGAACGATGAGGTCGCTCCGCCGAACGAGAGCAGCAGTTTGCCGCCGTGCGCGTGGATGCGGTTTGCACCGGGCCGCAACGGATACGTGTTTTGCGGGGGCGATATCGCGTTGCTGCCGGCGATGCTGAACGCTACGTCGACCGTCGTTACGGTGGCGGGTACGCTTCCCAAGCGCGAAAAGGCATCATTATGGTTGGTGTCCGACCAGGATTCCCAAAACCCAACGAAATCGGCCGCACTCCAGCCGGCAGCCGTCACTTTCGTGGAATCGTTGGGTGGGGCAGGCAGGCTCGACGAGCTGCCGTTACACGCGCCAAGCGCGAGAAGAGCCAAGACTGCTGCGAGCTTAAGGCTGGGGAGACGCACGTTCCTAAGCCGTTGCGATCAAATCGAGGAGCGGCCGCATGACCGGCGTTCCCGCATCGGCGAAACGTGCGGCCCGCCCGACCACCGTTCCGAAGCAGCCCCAAACGTGGGCGCTTTCGATCGCGACGTCGAGCCACGGCGCCTGCGCGTACGGATGGACCCCCTCCCAATGCTCCGCCGGATAGTCGGCCGGTTTTGGCGCTACGACGGTCACGTTGTCGAGCGATTTACCAGTCAGACGACGTGCGTCTTTCTTTGAATCTCCTACGATTAAAACGCGCACGGTTCGTCCGGCGTAGCCGTCGTGATAAGCGCGCGTCACGGCATTCTGTGCGTCGAGAAGCTGCGCAAAACGCTCGAGGGCAAGCTCTCGTGGAACCTGCGGCCAGCGCGCCGCCGGCGTGCCGCGCCGAATCGAATAGATGAAGCTAAAGGCGTTGGCAAAGACGCCCGAACGGACGTAGTCAAGCGTGGCCTGAAAGTCGCTTGCCGTTTCGCCCGGAAAGCCGACGATCAGGTCGGTCGTGATCGCGCACTTCGGCAGGCGCTGCCGGATGGATCGAACGATCCCGTCGAACTGCGCGAGCGTGTACTTGCGATTCATGCGCCGCAAAAGCCGGTCGCTCGCCGACTGCAGCGGCAGGTGAATGCGCGGATTGAGCTGTTCGAGACTGCAGAGATCGTCGAGGATTTTTTCCGTGAAATCCTTGGGATGCGGCGAGATGAAGCCCAGCCGTTCGAGGCCCAGCGTCGCGACCGACCGTGCGAGATCGCCAAAGTCGTCGCTGCTTGCCGGATCGTTCCACGCGTTGACCGTTTGACCGACCAAAACGATCTCGCGCGCGCCTTGCGCGAGCCGTTCTCGCGTCTCGTCGAGAATCGCGCTTTTCGGCCGGTGATCGAAGCGGCCCCGGACGTGCGGAACGATGCAGAACGTGCAGTAGTACGAGCAGCCGCGCTGCACCGTCACGAAAGCGCGCAAGTGCGAAAATGGGCCGGTTACCGCGTCGCCGGTTCCCCCGAGCGAGGTCACGAGAGCTCGATCGTCGCTGAAGTCGACGTCGTCGAAGTTGGGCTGCCACGCGGCAAGCTGGTCGCCAAGCTCCGCCAGCTCTCGCGTCCCAAAGATCGCGTCAACGTGCGGCGCAAGTCTCTTCATGCGGTCGCGGTCCTGTTCGGCCAGGCAGCCCGTGACGACCAGACGCAGACTGGGGTCGACTCGTTTGAGCGCGTTGAGATGGTTCATGCGGCCATAGGCGCGCCGCTCCGCGTTATCGCGAACCGTGCAGGTGTTGAGCACGATCACGTTCGCTTCCTCAGCGACCGAAGCCACGCTATAGCCCGCAGAGGCCGCGCGCTCGGCGATGTACCGGGAGTCGGCTTCATTCATCTGACAGCCGAAAGTCTCAATGTAAATACTGGGCATCCGTCTTTTCGCACTTCGCGCGGTGCCCGGGCCATTCCGGCCCGCCGTGGGTGTCGCTCGGCCGCACTGAGAAAGGAGGTGCCGTGCTGAACCCAGCCACCGTCGCGATCGTCGGACGTCCTAACGTCGGCAAGAGCGCCCTTTTTAACCGCCTGATCGGCCGCCGGCTCGCGATCGTCGAGGATTCGCCCGGCGTTACCCGGGATCGCCTTTACGCACTCGCCGACTGGCGTGGACGAACCTTCAGCCTCGTCGACACGGCAGGCATCGACCCCGGCGCCGATGTGGCGCATGGCCTCGAACTGGCCGATGCGACTCGCCGCCAGGCCGAGGCCGCCGCCGATGCAGCCGACGTAGTCGTCATGGTCGTCGACGCGCAGACCGGCCTTCACCCGCTCGACGACGACGTGGCGGCGATCCTTCGGCGCAAGCGGCGCCCGATGGTGCTGGTTGCAAACAAGGCCGAATCGCCCAGCGCCGCCGCAGGCGTTCACGCGGAGTTTGCCAGGCTTGGATTCGGCGAGCCGGTCGCCGTTTCGGCGATCCACGGCGAGGGGACGGGCGACCTGCTCGATCGGATCGTCCAACTGTTACCGGCTCGAACCGACGAAGCCCCGGCGGACGGAGAACTTGCCCTGGCTGTAATCGGGCGCCCCAACGTGGGAAAAAGCTCGCTGGTCAACGCTCTGCTCGGAGAAGAGCGGACGCTGGTCTCTCAGACGCCCGGCACGACGCGGGATGCCATCGACACGCCGTTTCGCTGGGGCGATCGAACCTTTCGGCTGGTAGACACCGCGGGCGTGCACAAGAAACAGCACGCGCACGGCGCAATTGAATACTATGCCGCCCTTCGGTCGCTGAACGCAATCGCGCGCTGCGACATCGCGCTCCTCGTCTTTGACGCCATGGTCGGAATCATGACGCAGGAGCGCCGCTTGGCCGGCATTGCGATCGAGGAACGCAAAGGGCTGATCGTTGTCGGCAACAAGTGGGACCTCGTTCGCGAACAAGGCGGCGATTATACTCGCAGCGATCTGACCGGAGCCGTTCGGGAACAGATTCCCTTTGCGCCCTTCGCCCCGATCACGTTTCTCTCGGCCAAGACGGAGCGGCGCTTAGGAAGCCTCATGCCAATCGTGGTCGAGCTTGCCGAAAATCTCGACCGCCGCATTCCGACGGCGCAGCTCAACGTCGTCATCCGCGATGCCGTGCTCACGCACCCGCCGGCCGCCTCCTCGGGTCGAGTTCTGCGCATTTATTACGCATCGCAGCCCGGAACGCACCCCCCAGTCTTCGTCTTTCACTGCAACGACCCCGAACTGGTGCAAGGGCACTATAAGCGCTTCTTGGAGAACGTCATCCGAAAACATTTCAACTTCGAGGGGATTCCGCTCACGCTCGAGTTTCGGCCGCGACGCGAGCGAGAGGAAGAATAATGGACGTAGGCATTCCCGAATCGACGGCGATCGGCATGTTCGCAATCGTTCTCGCGATGGTGATCGGCGTCTTCATCGCCGCTTATCTCATCGGTTCGATTCCGTTCGGATATCTCGTGGGCCGCCTCTTCTTTCACACGGATATCCGCAAGCAAGGCTCGGGCAACATCGGCGCGATGAACGCGCTGCGCGCGTTGGGGACGGGTGGCGCCGCAGCCGTGCTGCTCCTCGACGTGCTAAAGGGATTCGTTCCGACGCTCTGGGCGCTCAACACGTTCAACGGACTCTTCGAATCCATGGACTCCCCGGGCTTCCCGCCGGGCGGACAGATCGTCGCGTCGCTCGTCGCGACCGCCGCGGTACTGGGGCACTGTTTTTCCCCGTGGCTGCGCTTCCGAGGCGGCAAGGGGGTCGCGACATTCTTTGGAGCCGTTCTTGCTCTCTGCTGGCCTGCGGGACTGGTTGCTGTCGGCGGTTGGGTGGCCGGCGCCGCGATCACTCGCTACTCGTCGGTCGGCTCCATGCTCGGAAGCGTCCTAGCGCCCATAGCGCTTTGGATCTTTACCGGCTCCCTCCCCGAGACCGCCTTCGGCGTTTTCGCGGCGCTGATCGTCTTGTTGCGGCATCGCGACAATATCGCGCGCCTGAGAGCCGGAGCGGAGAGTCCGATTCGCCTTTCGAAGCCTAGCTCATGATTTCGTCAAACGATCTTCGCAACGGCGTGACCATCATCGTGGACGGCCAACTCTGGACCGTCATCGAATTCCTGCACGTTAAACCGGGAAAAGGATCGGCCTTCGTTCGCACCCGCATGAAAAACGTTAAGACCGGCACCACGTTGGAACGGACCTTTCGCGCCGGCGAAAAGCTGGAGCGCGCCACCGTGGACAACCGGCAGATGCAGATGCTGTATAACGATGCCGACGGCTTCCATTTCATGGACCAGGAGAGCTTCGAAAACGTCACGCTGCAGCGCGATCTGATCGGCGGCCCGGCCGATTTTTTGAAAGACGGCATGGTCGTCGACATGCAGTTTCACGACGGCGTGGCGATCGGCGTCGACCTTCCCGCTCACGTCGAGCTGCGGATCGTCGAGACGGATCCGGGGTTCAAAGGCGACAGCGCAACCAACGTGCAGAAGCCCGCGAAACTCGAGACGGGCGCAACGGTCAACGTGCCGCTCTTCGTCGGCGAGGGCGACGTCATTAAAATCGATACGCGGGATCGCCGCTACATCGGCCGCTCGAGTTAGACCCATCTGCGTTTTGCGCTAGAGCTCTTCTCCGCCGCCTTTGTCGCGAGCATCTTCGGCTCGATGGTGGGGCTCGGCGGCGGTTTCATCTTGGTCCCGATCCTGCGCCTCTTCTTAGGCTTTTCGCCCGCCTATGCGGCGGGCACGTCGCTCGTTCTCATCGTTGCCAATAGCGCCAGCGGCACCTTCGCGTATCTCTTGCAAAAACGCGTCCACCTGAAGATCGGGTTGCTGATTGCGGCGGGCGGCTTGCCCGGAAGCATTCTTGGAGCGATCGCGTCGGTTCACATCTCGGCACGGCTCTTCGACGCGATCCTTTCGGTGCTGCTGGTCGCCGTCGCGGTCGATATGGCGTGGAACGCGGAGCGCCGAATGGCCGGGCGAGTCGAGCACGATCGTGTGGCGACGATCAAGGGGATGTCGTATCGTGCCGCGCTCGGTCTAGGATTCGTCGTGGGAGTTTTCTCCAGCCTCTTCGGTTTAGGCGGCGGAATCGTGCTGGTACCGACGTTCCTTTACTTCTCGGAGCTGCCGGTGCACGCAATCAGCGCGACGTCGCAGTTCGCGATCCTCCTCACGTCACCCGTCGGTCTCGTCGTTCACGCGTTGCAGCACGACATCGTCGCACGCGACGTCGTGCCGCTGGTCGCCGGCGGATTGCTGGGCGGCCCAATCGGCGCGCGGCTCTCGCTGCGCCTCAAATCGCCGCAGCTCCTGATTGTCGTCGCGATCGCGTTGGTGGTCGCGGCGGCTTCGCTTATCTGGCGGCAACTTTAGAGCCCATCCGGGGCTAGCCAAGGCCCCCCTTCCGGAGTACAATTAGCCCGCTATGACGCGTATACAATCCATTTGTTTCGTGCTCGCGATCGCCGTTGCTCCCGTGCTCTCGTCGTGTTCGGTCAAAACGCTCCCGCCCGCCGCCCCCGCGATCGGAACGGTGGAGTTGGCAAAGCCGAAACTGACCGGAGGCTGGAAGGGCAGCTGGGACTCGGGCAGCTACTCAGGCACCTTCTCGATGCACCTAACGCAAAAGGGCAAGAGATTCTCCGGCACCGTTTCGATTACCATACAGTCGGTCACCACCAAAGGGACCATCAAAGGCACCATCCGCAAGACGAAGCTCACCCTAGTGGTCAGCGCGAAGGGGCTCGGAAGCGGCAACGGGACGGCTACGGTAAACAAAGGGCGGACGACGATGAAAGGAAGCGTCAGCTTTAAGGCGGGGAAGAGTACGTTTAGCGGCTCGAAAACGTAACGCGCGCGTTAGCGCGGTGCGGCAGACTTGGCTAACCCAGCCTGCACGTCTTCGGGCGTCATGACGAGCGTCAGCTCTACTTTGGCACCAAGCTCGAAGAAGAACGGCTCACAGATCGATGGGATGTCGCTTGGGTGCTGCAGGTCGAAAACGATAAACCCGTCCCGGTCGCGGGCATCTGAATCTTGACCATCGTTCGCACTTTTGGTCCTACCTTTCTTTGCGCGTTGTGACGACGGATGCTTGGCGTTAGCGCGGCGACGTCATGTCTCTTGGCACGACGATCTTGTCGTACTCCTCTTCCGTGACGTGGCCGAGCGCGAGCGCGGCCTTCTTGAGCGTCGTCTTGTCGTGGTGCGCCTTCTTGGCAATTTCGGCGGCCTTATCGTAGCCGATGTGCGGGTTGAGCGCCGTTACCACCATCAACGATTCGTCCAAATATTTCTTGATCTGTTCTTCGTTAGCTTGTAGACCATCGACTGCGTGTTCGCGGAACATCGTGCACGCATCACGCAAGAGTGTCGTCGAATGCAAGAGATTATAGATCATCACCGGATTGAAAACGTTCAGCTCAAAGTTGCCCTGCGACGCCCCGAAACTGATCGCCAAGTCGTTGCCGAAGACTTGCACGCAAACCATCGTCATCGCCTCGGACTGCGTCGGATTGACCTTGCCCGGCATAATCGAACTACCCGGCTCGTTTTCCGGCAGAACGAGCTCGCCGATTCCGGCGCGCGGCCCCGAGGCTAGCCAGCGGATGTCGTTGGCGATCTTCATCAGGGCGGTGGCCAGCATTTTGAGCGCGCCCGAGGCGAAAACGAAATCGTCGTGTGACGCCAGCGCCGTGAACTTATTTGGATGCGAGCGGAACGGTAGGCCCGTCAGCTCCGCGATCTTGCGCGCGGTGCGCTCGCCGAACTCGGGATGCGCGTTGAGGCCGGTGCCGACCGCCGTTCCACCGATTGCCAGGTCGTAAAGCGGGTCCAACGCTTCCCGGCATGCGCGCATTGCGCGGTCGAGCTGCGTGACGTATCCGGAAAACTCTTGCCCCAGCGTGAGCGGTGTCGCATCTTGTAAGTGCGTTCGCCCTACCTTGACGATGTGCGACCATTCCTGCGCCTTGGCGTGCAGCGCGTCGCGCAGCGCCTGCACGGCCGGCAGCATCTGCGACATCGCTTGCGCCGCGGCGACGTGCATCGCCGTCGGAAACGTGTCGTTCGACGATTGCGACATATTGACGTGATCGTTCGGATGGACCGGCTTCTTCGATCCCATCTCGCCGCCGGCAAGCTCGATTGCCCGGTTCGAGATGACCTCGTTCACGTTCATGTTCGTCTGCGTTCCGGAGCCCGTCTGCCAGACTCGTAGCGGAAAATGCGCGTCGAGCTTACCGGCGATCACCTCGTCGGCAGCCGTGACGATCAGCCGCGTGTTCTCTTCGTCGAGCTTGCCCAGATCGTGATTGACCAGCGCCGCCGCCTTCTTGAGCAATGCCATCGCTCTGATAACCTGCTTTGGCATCACGTCTCGCGGCCACGTGCCGTCGCCGATGTCGAAGTGCACGAGCGAGCGGGCCGATTGCGCCCCGTAGTATTTGTCGGCCGGAACCTCGATCTTTCCCATCGAGTCGCTCTCGATGCGAATCGGCGCGCCGTTATGGACCTTCGTCGTCGTCATATCCACCGAGCTTCGGCGCTAGTCGCCGCCTTTCCGGGCGGCGACGCGCTCGAGCGTGGTTCCAATGGCGTGCATCTCGACGACTTCATAGACCGTCAGCGGAAAGCGCGGGTCAAAGCGACGTTTGTTGCACCGGGCGCAGCTCGACGCCTTGCTTGGCCGGCTACGCCGCAACGCCTCGAGCCCGCAGTGCTCGCAACGGAGAATGTAGCGTTTGGTCGACTCCCGCAGCGGTGGGGCATTTCCGAGATCGTGATAGATGGAGGACAGGCCGCATTCGCGCAGCTTGCGCTTGAAGCGAGCGCCGTGCCCCGTTTCCTTGAAGCGGGCAAAGCACCACGCGTGAATCATCTCGTGAAGAAGCGTCTCTTGCAGCGCGTCCGGCCGGCGGCCGAGCTGTTTTGACGAAAGTTCGATGAGCAGCGGCTGGCCCGTGTAACTGATGCGGCCTGCAGAGTTTGAAAAGCGCGCGTTATAGCGAATTCGGCAGCCGGGGACCTCTCCGTGAAAAAATTCATAGTTCAGGCGCGCAAAAAGCAGCTGAAGATCGGCTTCGGGGGGCAGCATTGCATGGTTTTCTTCGGGATGCGTCCAACCGATTCTTCGTGCCGCCAAAGCAGTCGGGCGGGCTTCCGCTGCGGATTTACCTCCCGATCTTCCTGGTCATCGCCGCGATGTTTCTCGGCATCATGGCATTACTGGTGTCCGTCGGTTTCGGGGTGACCGGTTCGGTCTTCGGGAAGGCCGTCACCAACAAAACCGCGGTGCAGACGCCGCAGCAGGGCTCACAAAACGACGTTGAGGGCGGTCCGCCGGCACCGGTCGTAGCCGAGTTACGCAAGCTGCGGGCGCGCATCGCCTCCCACCCCAGCGACGACGTCGCCTTGGCGCAGCTCGGCGATATGTATTTGGCCTCCAATCATTTCGAACAAGCAATCCCGCTCTACGAGCGCGCTTTACGCGCAAACCCGCGAAACGTCGCGGCGCAGGAGGGCCTCGCGCAAGCGCGCCAAGCGCTGCGTCAATGAACGTTTATATTTCGTGCGACATGGAGGGTACCGCGGGCCTTTGCTCGTGGAAACAGTGCGACCCCGGCGACACTCACGAGTATCCCATTTTCCGCTCCTATATGACGCAAGAAGTGCGCGCGGCCATCGAGGGCGCGCGCGACGGAGGTGCGCGCCGAATCGTTGTCAACGACTCGCACTGGTCCATGCGAAACCTTTTGCTCGACCAGCTCCCCGCAGACGACGATCTGCGCATCATCTCCGGTGCACCCAAGCCGTGGAGCATGATGCAAGGTTTTGGGGCCGGAACCGACGCGGTCTTCTTCACGGGCTATCACGCGAAGGCGGGTGACGCCGCGACGCTGGCCCATACCTACTCCGACGACGTCTACCGTGCGACCGTTAACGGTACGCAGTGCAGCGAAGCATTCCTCAATGCGGCGCTGGCCGGCAGTTACGGCGTTCCGGTCGTCCTGATTACCGGGGACCGCACGATCGTCGACGAGTGTCTGCGCGTTATGCCGTGGGCGGTCGGCGTCGCCGTGAAGGATGCGATCGGATTCTCGGCCGTGAACTCGTTGACGCCGCAGGCGGCGCGCGAGGCGATTTGCGCCGGCGCGCGCGAGGCAATGGGTCGCGTCGCACGAGCGAAGCCCTTCACCTTTCAGGCACCGTTTGAGCTAACGATCGAGACAGCCCAGGTCGAGCATGCCGATTTCATCGAGCTCATGCCGGGCTTTGCCCGAATCGGCGGGCGCGCCGTGCAGTTCGCCGGCGGCGACTATCCCAGCCTATTTGAGGCCTTTCTCGCCGCGACGCGCATCGCCGCCGCCGCCAATACCGCCGGATGAATCCTTCCACGGAGCCTGTCCTGAGCGTAGTCGAAGGACTCAGGATGACAAGGTGAGACTCTATATATCGGGCGATATGGAGGGCGTCGCCGGCGTTTGTGCGTGGCAGCAGGTCGATGCTCGAACGCCGAACCCCGAATACGAGATCTACCGCCGGTACTACACGCAAGAGGTGGCCAGTGCCATTGAGGGCGCGCGTGCGGGCGGCGCGACCACCGTGCTCGTCAACGACTCGCACGGACCGATGCGTAACCTCTTACTCGACGAGCTTCCCGACGACGTGCGAGTCATCTTCGGGAACCGCAAACCTTTCTCGATGGTGCAAGACGCCGACGGCGATTTCGGCGGGGCGTTCTTCATCGGTTATCACGGGGCGGCGGGGGATGCCGACGCCGTGTTGTGCCACACGTATACGCCCTCGATCATCTACGACGTCCGCGTCAACGGAGTCCGCTGCGGCGAAGCGACCCTCAACGCAGGCCTGCTGGGCTTTTATGGCGTTCCGCTCCTACTGGCGACGGGCGATCGCACGACCGTCGAAGGCATTACGAAACAGATGCCCTGGGTGCGCGGCGTCGTCGTGAAAGAATCCATCGGGAACTTCGCGGCCGATTCGATGATGCCGGCAGCGGCGCAGCGCGCGATTCGCCGCGAGTCGCAAGCGGCAATCGCCGGCGCGGCGGCCGCGAAGCCTTTTTGCTTCGAGCCACCGGTCACGCTCGACGTGCAGTTCGTCACGGCGGCACAAGCGCATCTCGTCGCTACCGTTCCAAGCTTTGAACGCACCGGCCCGCGCAGCGTTCGTTTCGTGCACGATGCCTATCCGGTCGTTTTTAAAGCGTTCGCCGCGACCTGGCGCCTCGCCGCAATGTCATCCTGATGCCAATAGATCAGGCGCCGGCGACGATCGACGCCTACTCGATCTGGCTTCATGCTCGCTCTGCCGTTACGAGCGCACACTATCCGGACGACCTCACCTACACGATTGCCGTCAGCGGGCTCGACGGGGACACGCCGGTCGCCGATCACTATCGCGCCACCGCCGACCCCGGCGACGGAGCGATTCGCATATTTCCAATCAGCGACGAACAGTTGGCAAAACCGCCGCCGGTGCCGCACGGTGTCAACGTAAGCATCAGCCTCGAGCTGTGCATTGCGAAGGGGGGATGCACCGCGAAGCAAATTCCCGTCGGTCACCCCCAGCCCTACGAGGATTTGCTGGGCGAGCCGCTTTTGGCGCCAACGTATATGTTCGGCCTGCGCTACGAGGCGGCGCGCGCGGCGGCGACATCGCCTGAGGCGGGCGCCTCGCTGCGGGTCATTGCGATTGTCTCGTCGCGGGCGCCCGATTATAGAGTTTCGTTGATCGACACGCCGCTGCTCGATGGCGTCCCGACCTATCACATCGGACTTACGCCGATTCGCCGGCCGAAGGATAACCGCTTGCGCGAGCTCTGGGTCGGCACCAGCGATTACTTACCGCGAAAGGCGATCGTCGCAGGAAACTTTACGCTAGCTCCGCTCGTGGACGTGCCGTGGTTGGTGAATTTCTCGATTCTCGACGGCACGCCGTATATAGCGCGCGAAAGCGCCGTCGATACTCTTTATCTCGCTCATCGTCGTGTGGTCCGAGAAGCGGCCATTGCGTTTGAAGATATCCAGGAACGCAGCTCCACGATCTACGACGTGCCGCTCATCGAGCCAGCCGTGCAAGACGCGACACTGGTCGAGCCGGACCCCTAGGAGCCTCTAGGCTCCTCGAAGCAGGGGAGCGACTCCGGTACAAGAAACCGGCCACCTGCCCGGTCCCGAGCTTGCTTCGAGAGGAGAATGCAGTGAAAATCTGGAGACCATCCATCGTCACTCTGGCGGCGGCAATCGCGCTTTTATCCGTCCCTGCACTTAGTTCCGCGTCAGACACGAGCGGCGTGACGGCAGCGATCGACCATGCGGTCGCGGCGTTTAATAAAGGCGATATGAACGGATGGGTCGCGGCATGCGACTCGCCGGCATCCATCATCGACGATTTCGCGCCGTATAAATGGCAGGGCAGCCGGGCCTGCGCCGACTGGGCCACTGCGTACGCCGCCAGTTCGAAAAAGAATGGGATAACCAACGGGGTCGTCACCCTCGGCACTCCGTGGCACGTCCTAATCGACGGCGAACACGCATACGTGGTCTATCCCGCGACTTTCACGTATAAACAACGCGGAAAACCGAAGAAGGATAACGCCACCTTTGCGCTGACGATGACAAACACCAGTAGCGGCTGGCTTATCTCGGAGTGGGCCTGGTCCGACCGTTAGACCCTTCCACGCCGTTTCGGCGCATCGACCACGTTCAACTCGCAATGCCGCGCGGCAGAGAGGCCGAAGCTCGCTCGTTCTACGTGGGCGTCCTCGGCCTCACGGAACAGCCGAAGCCGGCCGAGTTGATCGATCGCGGTGGAGTATGGCTTCGCAGCGGGGACGTGTCCGTGCACCTCGGCGTCGATGACGATTTTCGCGCGGCAACGAAAGCTCATCCGGCGTTCCGATGCGACGACTATGACGCTCTCTTGCAGCGCGTTCGCTCGCACGGCGGGCACGTTGTCGAAGACGGTTCGTTATTTAACGGAAAACCCCACTGCTACGTCGCCGACCCGTTCGGGAACCGTATCGAACTAATCGCGCAATAGGCGGCGCATCCTTCGACTGCGCTCAGGATGACGCAGGGTCAGACTTGGCCGCTTTCGGAAGCAGGTAGTTCGCCGACCAGTTCGAGGTCGGCCAAATCTCGGTGCCGCCCAACGGTTCGCTTGTTGACGATGAGGTCGCCGCGGGAGATCACCGGAATGTCGAGGCCATCGATCGTCGCGTGATCGCGCCGCGGCCGGGCCTCGTCGAAGGTTACGCCTTCAATTCCGGTGAGCACGCCAATCCGGAGCGGCTGAACTCCGAGTTGCCACACGGTGTCGTCGTGCTCGAAGTCGGCCGCTGTAACCTGATGCATTGGCGCACCAAATTTCGCGAGAGCGTGAAAGACGAGTCGAGCGTTCTCCGGAGTTGGCCGAACCCAGGAGTCGAAATCGCGAGTTGCTCGTTGGTGTCCACCTCGGCACCGACCACCATATATTCAACGCCGGCGGCGTAGAACTCGCGCAGTAGAGCGATCCAGTCGGATTGCGGCTCCATCGATCCCCCCAGCAACAAGAAATCCTTGGTAATCCGCCAGGACAGCGCCATCTGTTGTTCCGGTGTCATAGCCGCAACCGCCGCACGGTCGAAAGACGATTCATCTTCGCCGAGGCGGATTTTGCGCGCTTTCAATGCCCGATCACGAGGCGACGGCGGGCCGAGGACTGCCCAGCGCAATCGCGATGTCGACGACGTCTTCTTCGGTCAGCGAGAGGCGGCGCATCGCGACCTCGTAGAGCTCGATCGTCTCTTCGCTTTTGCTCGAGGCAGCGCGCTCTTCGCGCAGTCGCTTGACTTCGTCGGTCACGCGATGTGCGAGTGCAGAGGACGGCTCGACGCCGGCGTGCGCGAGGCGCTGGCCGTGACGGCGCAGCGTATCTTCGACGAGCGCGGCGCCCGTATGTTTTCCGAAGACCCAGGTCGTGCCCGCGCCGACCAGTTCGGCCGGAACGGCTTCGTACATCCGGTGATCGATGAGCATCGCCTGCGTGTGGATGCCGGACTCGTGTGCAAAGACCTTGGAGCCGACGATCGGCTCGTGCTGCTGCAGCGGGATTCCGCTCATGCGCTCCATGAAGCGCGCCAGTTCGCGGAGTTTTCCGTACTTGAAGCCTGGGAGCTCAATGCCGTAGAGAACGCGCAACGCGACGACGAACTCGTGCAGCTTCACATTACCGGCCCGCTCGCCGTAGCCGTTGGCCGTTACCGACACGACCTTGAATCCACACGAGGTCGCGGTGATCGCGTTAATCGTGCCTAGGCCGTAGTCGTTGTGAAGGTGCGCGACGATCGGCAGCCCCTCCGGTAGCGCCGCAACGATGCGCGAGCAGTACCAGCGCGTCGCTTCGGGCGTCAGCGTGCCCACGGTATCGGGCCACGCCGGGCGCGTGCCGCCGGCATCCAGGCCAGCCTTGAAATACTCGATGAAGTACGCGACGTCACCCCGGCTGCCATCCTCGGCACCAAACTCGATATGCTCCACGCCGCACTCGCGGGCGTGCCGGATTGCGTCACATTGCAGACGGATATTCGCCTCGCGGTAGAACGCCAGCGGCAGATCGAGCCACTCGCGCTCGTCACGCCCTTCGTAACGCAACAACGTCTTGCCGATCTTATATTTCAGATGGAGATCGCTGCCGCTGGTAAAGACGAAGAACGTTACTTCTCGCGGTTCGATTCCGACGTCGCGCAGGGTTTTGACCGTAACGTCGATGTCGTTCCGGTTGCTGCGGCACATCACGACGATCTCGACCTCGCCAAGCTCGCCGCGGCGCCTTGCCTCCATCACGAGCTGCAGCGTGCGGCGATCGCCTGCCGACGCTGCCGGAAAGCCGACGCTCATGATGTGCACCCCGACGCCGGCCAACTCTTTGGCAATCTCCAGCTTTTGGCCCGGCGTGTAGCAAACGCCCGGCATCTGTTCGCCGTCGCGCAGCGTCTCGTCGTAGATCCGGATCTCCGCCGGGTCGGGGAACTTGACGTCGCGCGTGAACTCTTTGGGGTCGCGAATAAGGCGTTCGATCGGTTCGCGGAGCATCTTGGGGCGTTCTACGAGCGCGAGACCATCTCATCGTGGTGCACTTCATGTCGCTCGCCGAAACGCAGTTCCGCCGTATCCCGGGGGAAAAGCAGTTCGAGCGTCCAGTCGAAGGCGACGCGAAGCTTTCGATCGAGGCCCGGCAGCCGTAATAGATAGTAGGTGCGCCATAAAAACCACGCGATAAAGCCGGTTATCACGCGATCGCCCGGAAGCTGCGCGACCGCCTTGCGCCCTCCCAATGCGGCCATCATGCCCAGCGAAGTATAGCGAAACGGCTTCGTCGGTTTACGGCGAATCGCGGCGACGATGTTGTCGGCGAGGGACGGCCCTTCGCGAATCGCGTGTTGCGCGGTGGCCGGATAGACGCCGCCCTCTCCGTCCGGAATCGACGCGCAATCCCCGAGCGCCCAGACCCCGGCGATCCCCGCGACGCGCATATCGCTTTGCGTCTCGATCGCACCGCGCTTGGTCGTCGGCAGTGCGGTCTTCGCAACCGTCGGAGACGGTTGCACGCCGGCGCTCCAGATGATGGTCTCGGTCTCGATGCGCCGGCCGCTCTGCAGATTGAGGCCCGTCGAGTCCGCGCCAGTGACGCCGTCGCCGGTGACCACTTCAATGCCGCGACGCTCGAGAACGCGCCGCGAATACTCACCCATCTTCGGAGGTAGACCGGCGAGCAAAGTGGGCCCGGCCTCGACCAAAACCATCTCGACTTGCTCCGGCCGCAAGCGCTTGTAGAAGCGCAAGACGCTCCGAAAAAGCTCCACGACCTCACCGGCCGCTTCGACACCGGTGAAACCGCCGCCGACCACGGCGATGGTGAGGAGCCGCTTGAGCCGCGCTTCGTCGTCGATGGTATCGGCCAACTCCAAGAGCCACACCAAATGGTTGCGCAGTGCATCGGCGTCGTCGAGCGTCTTGAGCGCCCACGCATTCTCCGCGACGCCGGGCAGCCCGAAGGTCGACGTCGCGGCGCCGAGCGCCAGCACTAGGTGATCGTACGGTTGGAGCACGCTCGTGCCGGTAAGAACGTGGTGGTACCTCACCGTGTTCGCCCGAACGTCAATTTCGTCGACGTCGGCCAAAACGAAGCGACTGCGTCGTAACTGCTCGCGGATCGGCGTGACGACGTGGCGGACTTCAAGCTCGCCGGAGGTCACCTCGGGCAGCATCGGGGTGAAGAGCGTGTAGTTCTCGCGGCTCAGCACGACGATCTCGGCTTCCTGCGGGCGCAGTCGGCGCTCGAGCCGGCGGGCCACGGCCATTCCGGCGAAGCCTCCCCCAAGGATTACGATGACCGGCACGAGTCGCGGTTGAAGACCACCGCGTGGATTACCTTCCGCCTCCTACGCAGCCGCCGTCCGGCGAACAGCCCGACGACCCCAAACCGGTCCAGCGGCGTAACCGCGGCATCGGCGCGATCCTGGCGGCCGTCGTCGCCTTCCTCGTCAAGTTCAAAGTTCTCTTGCTGATCGGCACCAAGCTCTTTGCGATTAGCTGGACCTTCTTGCTCTCGCTCTGGATCTACGTCGTCATCTTCGGCTGGAAGCTCGCCGTCGTCATCATGCTGCTCTTGCTCGCCCACGAGCTTGGGCACTACTTTGCCTTTCGCGCGTATGGCCTGCCCGCACGCCTACCGGCGTTCGTTCCACTATTGGGCGCATTTACCGCGGGCGCCGCGCCGGACGATCTTGAGCAAGATGCCTATATCGCGCTCGCTGGACCGCTCACCGGGCTCGGGCTCGCGGCGGCCTGTTACGCGATTGGCGACGCGACGCACGATCGCTTCTGGTTCGCCTGCGCCGACCTTTCGGCGTTCCTGAATCTCTTCAACATGCTTCCCGTGCCGCCGTTTGACGGTGGCCGAATCATCGGCGCCGTGTGGCCGCCGCTGTGGATCGCCGGGTTCGTGCTCTTCGTCGGCTTCGCAATTCTCTGGCACATCCCGCTGCTCTTCATCGTCATCATCGGCGTCCTCGGAGTTCCGTCGATGCTTGCAGCTTGGCGCGGGCACGTCGATCCCCGCGCCGCGAACATGACGTTTGGCGCGCGCGCACGTGTGAGCGTCTGGTATCTCGCGACGGTTCTCGGGCTGCTCGTCGTTATGTCGCAATCGCACGCGATCGCGACCCCGGGCTCGGCAGGCGGCTTCGGCTTGTGATTCGCGCGTGGCCGCTCGCCATGGCGTACGCTGCCATAGCGATCGCGGTCCTTGCCGTGCGCCCGTTGCCCACGCCGGGACCTCCCTTGCGCGATTTCGAGGCCTATTGGTCGGCAGGATCGGCGTGGAACGTGGGTGCCGATCCGTACTCGAAAGCGATCTGGCAGGCCGAGCGCACCGTCCCGGGCGTTGACGCGCACCGCGACGAGCTCTTGCCGTTCATCAATCCGCCGCCGGCGCTGCTGCTCTGGAGCGCGTTCGCGCGACTGCCTTATCAAGCGGCGGCTGCGCTCTGGCTGGTTCTCCTTATCGGCACACTTCTCGCGCTGATTGCCACGCTACTTCGCGCAAGCGGCGCGCCGGCGAGCGCACGGCTATTTCTTTCCGCGCTGGCGCTGGCGATTGCATTTGGGCCGATCACGAGCGATCTCGCGCTCGGGCAGTTCGCGCTGCCCGCATTCTTCGGGGCAACGCTGCTCGTGGTGTTCGCCGATCGCTCCATGACGCTGGCCGCCGCTGCCGCAACGCTTGCGTTTACCGCACCCACCGTCGCGCTGGGATTGGCGTCACAGTTCGGCCGCAAGCGCGCGTTACTCTCAATCGCGGCCGCAGCCGCGGTTACGTACGGCTTGGGCGTCGCAGCGGCCGGCTGGAAGTGGCCCGCTACCTACGCCGCGGACGCAGCCGCTCACGCTGCGGCCGAGCGATTCGTGACGATCCAGCTAACTCCGGCCGCGATCGCGTACGGTTTCGGCGCGACGCCCAGCACTTCGCAACTGATCGGCGCGGCGACGGCGGTCCTCGCGGTTACTGCCGCGCTGCTTCTAGCGATGCGCGTGCGCGAACCATTCGCTCGATTTGCGGCGTGGTCGGCGCTCGTGCCGTTTGCCGGGGTATTCTTGCACGAGCACGACCTCCTGATCGCCTATCCCGCCGCGCTGTGGTGTGCGCTGCGCACCCGCGCAACGGCGCGAACGCTCGCGCTCGGCGGTGTGCTGCTCGTCCCGATCGACTGGCTGGGCTTGGCGCAACGCCCGACCGGCATCGCGCAAAGCGCGCTCCTGGCAACCGCGGCATTAACCGCCTTCATCGTGCTCGGCGATCCAGTCGAAGCTCGCAGGACTTGGCGTGCCGCGTTGCCCGTCGCAGCGCTTTTTACCGGCGCCGCGCTGCTTGCCGGCAATCATCCTCTGCCCGTTTGGCCCGACGCGCTGCAGGCTTTCCACGCAGACTCGAACGCGTCGATTGCCGAAGTTTGGCTCGCCGAACAGCGCGCCGGCGGTCTGCTCGCCGTCGAACCGCTGTGGGCCTTCCTGCGCGCGCTCCCGTTGCTAGGCTGCGCGCTCCTAGCCGGCGCTATATATCGACATTACCCATATCGTCGAACGGCGTCCACGCGCCCGGCTTCCAGCCCGTAAGATTCCTGTTATACGAGTTTCCGGCTTTCCAAACGTAGAGCACGATCGACGCCGCGTTTGCGGCGATGATCTTCTCCTCTTGCTCGAGGATCTTGCGATGCGCCTCGGTGTTGTAGGTGAGCTTAAACTGTTCCAAAAGCGTGTCGAGCTGCTTGTTGCAAAAGCGCGTGACGTTTTGCCCGTTGGGCGGAATTTGGTCGCATTCCCAAATGTTTGAAATTTCACCGATTGGATCGGTTTGCCAGGCGAACATTGTCATGTCCCACTTGCCGCCATAGACGATGCCGTTATCCTGGTAGGCCGCAAAGTACATGGCCGGCGCGTACTGCCGCGTTTGAATCTCGATCCCGACCGCCTTGAGCTCCTCTCTGAGGAACTCAACCGTCGCGTCCGCCGCCGACGAGCCGGTGTAATAAGGAAACTGGAGGGACAAGCGTTGCCCGTTCTTGACTCGAATGCCGTCCGCTCCGACGCGCCAACCCGCCGAGTCCAAGAGCTGTCTCGCCTTGGCCGGATCGTAGTCGACGAACGGAATGGTCGGCGCGATCGGCACGTTCGGCGACACCGTGCTCTCTTGGATTATGCCGTATCCGCGAACCACCTTTGCGACGAGTGAACGGCGGTCGATCGCATAGCGTATGGCCTCACGAACCCGTACGTCACTGACGAGCGGCCGGGTGACGTTGAAGTCGAGATGGGAGTACCACGGCGTAACGATGACGTCGGTCCTGAAGTTGGAGATACCAAGAAGCCGCGTGATGAAGGATGCGGGCGCCTGCGGCCACATATCCACGTCGCCGGTCTGCATGGACGTTACGAGCGTGTCGCGCGACGGGATGAACTTATACGTTACCCGCTTGAGTTTCGGCATGCCACGGAAATAGTACGGGTTGGGCTCCAGATCGACGCCCTCGCCGCGTCGCCAAACGACGACGCGGAACGGACCGATGCCAACGGGCTTAGCATTGTACGCGGCGTGATTGATGTTCGGCAGGTTACCCAAGATGTGCTTGGGTAGCACCGTCGGATTCGCGCCCGCACTGCCGAAGAACGTCGGCTCGTACGAGGCGTACGGATGGCGCAGGTGGTAGACGACGGTATATTTGTCCGGCTCGTCCATCTTGGTGATGAGGTTCCAACCGTCCCGTCCGACCTCGTTGTTCGCTGGGTTGAGCACGACGTGCGTGGAGAAGATGACGTCGTCGGCATTAAACGGCGCGCCGTCCGACCAGCGCACCCCCTTGCGAAGGTGCCAGGTAATAGTATCGCCGTCTTTGCTGATGCCGCCGTTCGCTTGAGTCGGAACGACCGTGAGCAGCTCCGGATACGGCTGGTTCTGCACGTCGTACTTCACGAGATAGGCTTGCGTCATCTGCGAGATGTAGCCGATCGGCGCTTCCGTGAAGAGATGCGGGTTGAGCGTGTTAATGTCGCCGCTTCCGTCCGCGATTCGCAAATAGTGCGGGTTTAGATCCTGTCCCGACTTAGTGCACGAACAGAGTATGGCTGCCGTAACGATGGCCGCCGCATAGCGAGAAATCCTCAACATGCCTTGTGCTCCTTAGATCGAGTAGTTCCAGGGATCCCAAAATGCCGAGATGACGGGGGACGGGTCGAAACCCTTCAAATCGCTGTTATAGACGAACGGGACTCGAGCGAAGTCGATGATGATGGTCGGAACGTCCTTCGTAAGCTGCTGCTGGACGACGACGTAGTCCCGCTTCCGGCGAGCTTGGTCGATGGTCGAAAGCGCATCGTTCATCGCCGCCGTCGCGACCGAATTGTCCCAGAACATTGCGTTCTGCCCGTGCGGCGCCATGTTCTGGGCCGAGTAAATCGCGCTATCGTCGGGATCGGCCGCACCATACCATGAGAAGCTGGCCACGTCGTAATGGCCTCCTTGCAGAATCCCGTTGGAGGAGTTGTCGAAGAACTCACTGGTCGGATAGTTCTTGATGTCGGCTTGCACGCCGACGTCGCGCCACGCGCGTTGCAGGAAGGTTTGCAGCGCTTTCCCGTAGTTGGATTCCGTTTGCGTGCTAAACGTGATCTCGAGTCGTTGACCGTTCTTGACGCGAACGCCGTCCGGCCCTACCGTCCAGCCATCCGCATCGAGCGTCGTGCGGGCCTTCTGGGGATCGAACGGGTAGTGCGTGACGTCTTTGGTAAAGGCCCACGAGAGCACCGGGCTTTGATCCGTCTCGGCGGCTCTGGCAGATCCATGACTGAGTTTGCTTATGATCTCCGCGCGGTTGGTGGCGTAGGCCAGCGCAATACGAACGTTGCGGTCGCTCACGATTGGGTGACGCAGATTGAAATCCACGTGAGAGAAGAGAAAGGAATCCACCCGTATCGCGACCAGCCCGTTAGCTGGGTCGGCGGCCAGCGACGCGTATTGCGGCCACTTCATCGCCGACCCAACCGCGAGCATGTCGATTTCGTGGGTCTGAAGCTGCGTCTCTTCCGTGTTCTCGTCGGGCAGAATCTTGTAGATCACTTCGTTGAGCTTGGGCTTGCCGAGATAGAAGTCCGGATTAGCGACCATCCGAACGTCCTGGCCGCGATTCCACGCGACGACCTTGAACGGCCCGCTTCCGATCGGCAGCGAGTTATAGGGGGCGGTGTTAAACGAGCCCTTGTTGTCGTTGTATTTCGCCAGGATATGTGCCGGAAGGATCGGCGCGTTCCCGTTCTCGCTCCAAAGCTGTTGCAGATACGGCGCGTAGAGCTTCTTCATGTGGATCACGGCGACGAGCGGATTCGAGCAGTCGATGCTGCCGATGTTCTTGTAACCATCGGTAGTAACCACATTGTTATGCGGATTCATCACGACTCGCCAGGTGAACTTGAGATCGTCGCACGTCAGTGGAACGCCGTCTTGCCACTTCATGTTGGGGCGCAGCTTGTACGTCAGGCGCAACCCGTCTTTGCTGACGTCCCCGTTGGCAATCGTGGGGATTTCGCGCAGCGCATCGGGCACGGGGTGCCCTTTTCCGTCGTACCGGATCGCCCACGAGAAGATGAACATCGCGAGATCGAGCGTGGGCGAAGCGGAGTCCAAGATGACGTTAAGACCCTTGGGGTCGGATCCTTCGGACCAGCGAAAGACTCCGGGCTGGGTCCAGGGATGGCGGCCCGAGTCGGGACCGCCCGAACCGGAGACTTTCGTACAGCCGGCCAACACAACCGCGGCCAACAGCACGCTGAGTAACGACGTGATCCTAACGCTCATGCGGATCCCAGTTCTTCATCCGACTGCGCAAGCATTGCTTCGGGGTCGATGCCGCGCTGCAAGCAAAAGTCGCGATAGGCGCTCGGAGCGATTTCCGACGGTTTGATCTCGCTTCGCCCGCCCCAGAAGACGTTGGTATAGGTAAACTCGACCCCGGCCTCGCGCAGATGCTCGTCGATCGCGGCTTTATGGGCGAGCACGACCGGCTTCTCCATTCCGTGCGCAACCGCCATGACGTTGACCTCGTGAAACTCGGGGCCGCCCTCCCGCCAGTAGGCGTGGGTAATGACGTAATGCCGCCCAACCTCGCGGCCGGCGCGAAGTTCCGAGCCGGGCGGCACGGCCCAGTGAAACAACGCGTTGTACCGAGTCACGTGTTCGTTCCCGGCCGTCGCTTTGACATGCTCCAGAAAGGTTGAAAAGCGTCCGATCACGCCAAGCTCCTGGAGCTCTCGCGCGACGTCGACGAACGCCGGGAGATCGAGTCCGGCCTCACGAGCGCGAGCCGCCCAAAGGTCGCGGACAAGCTCATCGGGCGAAAACTCCCGCTTGAGGGCAACTAGCACATTCCATTGCCTCTCGGACAGCTCGACGATCGAGGTGTCCAGCACCGCGGCCGGTTCGTCGGATCGGGCACCCGGTTCGAGCCCCCGTCGGCGAACGTGGCCGACTCCCAGCGCGAACAGCTTTTTGGCCGGCATGATCGCAAACCGTTGCGCCCCGACTTGACGGCTTAGCCATTGCGCGTGCTTGCGCAACGAGAAGCCCTGCGGGACCTTGAGCGTGGTCCAAAGCCGGTAGCTGCTTCCGGCTGAAACCGAATCGGTGGATCGGATGACGACGTGGCCGGAGAACGGATCCTCGCGATACATAAAATCGAAACCCGCTTCGAGCTTGTCGGCCGGGACTTCCCACGCGCAGAGCGCTCCCCGCGCCAAGCTCGTCGAGAGCAGCGTTTGGCGGACGCGCCGAATCGTGCCGGCCTGCAGCATCGCGACGATTCGTTCAATTACGGTCTGGACGCCAACCCCGCTACGCGTCGCGATCTCGCCGAAAGGATCGGTTTGAAAGCCGGCCAGGCGATCTTCGGAGATCGCCAGGATCGCCGCGTTGATAGGGTCTGATATCGTCGCCGGCGCTTGCGAAGCTGCCGGCGTCATTTAGGAGTCTGTCGGACTTGGGCCGTTTTCGGATTCGGTGCCGAACTTTGTTCGAAGACGAGGCGCGAAGAGGGAGCGCAGCCGTAGCTTCGCGACCGATGAGCAACGAGGCATTCGGGCAAAGGGCGGTCCGAAGACGGCAATGCGCCTAAGTCCGACGGACTCCTAGAGCTGAACGTCGCTAACACCAGTGGCGTACAAGTAGTTTTGCTCGGCGGTGTAAACGCTGTAGAGGGCCGTAATGTATGTCGATTGCGCGGTACTCAGATTTGCCTCGGCGGTGACGACGTTGAGAATCGTCGAGGCTCCGACCCGGTACTGCGCCTGCGTCGCATCGAGCGAGACTTGCGCCGACGTGAGCTCCGACTTCGCCTGCACGAGCGACCCCCGCGACGAAATCAGCGTCGCCAAGGCCGAACGCACGTCAGACTCGACCGTGAGCCTCGTCGTGTTGAGCGTCGCTAGCGCTTGATCGAGCTGCGACGCCGCGACGGCGACATTGTAGTTGGTCAAGCCTTGATCGTACAGCGGCACCGTTAGGTTCAGAGCGATCGATTTGTCGTTGGACCAAGCCGGCGGCCCGGGACACTCCGAAACCGGATATACGTTTCCCGCTTTGGTTTCATTGGTGGTCGAATAACAGTCGATGAAGGTCCGGCTGACACCGTCGTTACCGGAGGCCGTCAGAACTGGAAACCGGGCCAGTTTTGCATACCGAACGCCCTCCTGATCCGATTGAACGGTGTATGCCGCCGCAATAAAATCGGGACGCATAACCAGCGCGCGCTTCAACGAAGCCGCGTAGGTCGGATTCGGAGAGGCCGGTTGTGCCCGCAGCGACTTCGGCACGACCATGGCATCGGCGTCGAGTCCGAGCGTCGTTGCGAAGGTTCCCTGAGCGCCGATCGCGACCCCTTGTGCGGTCACCAGATTGCCCTTTGCTTGCGCGGTCTGAAACTGCGCCGCAGCGATATCTGACCGCGGTGCGGCGCCGTTGCGAATCTGCGCCGCGACCGAAGCTTCGTTGACTTCGAACTCGTGCACGAGCTGCGCATCCGCAGTTACCGTCGCATTATCCTCGAGCACCGCGTAGTAAGCATTGGCGATATTGAGCGCTAGCGTCTGGAGATCGCGCAGCAGCGTCGCACGCCCCGCGATGTCGGCCTCCTTGGCCGAACGGATCGCCGCGATGGTGCGGCCACCGTCGTAAATCAGTTGCGTGATCGAGATCGTGGCCGACTCGCTCGAAACCGTGCTCTGGCTATAGACCCCGAACGGTGCCTTCGTAGCCGTAGCGAGTGGCACGAGGGAGCCGGGGGGCGGGCTCGGGCTGCTTATTGACCCTGACGAGCCGTTGGTATACGACTTTGCCGCCTGGGCGTTGCCGCTCACCGCAGGATAGAGCGCTTGCAGCTCTGACGCGTATTTTGCGTGGATTGCAGCCCACTGCGCGTTGTCATTTGCGAACACCGGCGAAAGCGCAACGCCGATCCGGACCGCGTCGGTGAGCGAGATCGATTGGGGAACGCCCTTCTTCGGGGTCAATTGCTGTACGTCGGGGGCGGGTGATCCGTACGCGGGATAGGGCAGTGGGGTCCCACTGACCGTAGGCTCAGGCTGAGGCGAGGGCATCTGGACGCCCGGAACGTCCTGAGTCCCGCTTTGAGAGGGCACGCTCTGCGCCAAGCCGACCCCCGTCACCAGGCCGCCGAGGACGAGGGCGGCGACGAGCGCCCGGGCGGAACGTGTGGTTCGCTTCATCATCAGTGCACCGCGCCGGCGCCGGAAGGACCTGAGGGGGCCGCGTTAGCCACGGCGACGAGACTGCCATCCTTCAAAGCGTCGGGGCGGGTCGTTATCACCATCATGCCCGGTTGTACCCGAGGACTAATCACTTGCGCGAGCGTGTCGGTCTGGACTCCAAGTCGAACGGGCACCGCTTGCGCCTTATCGCCGGAGATGACGTAGACGACGCTGCCGCCGGGAGTCGTGGCCACGGCGCTGCGCGGGACGACGGTGGCGCCCACGGCCCGTTCCTTCGTCACCGTGACGGTCACCAGCATTCCGCCGCGCAACACGTAACCCGGGTTCTGCAACTCAAGGCGGGCCAGATAGGACAAGGTTCCCGAGGTCGGCACTGCGTTCACCGTCCCGATCGCGGCGCTGAAGCGCTTTCCGGGCAACGACGACGACTCGAACGAAACGACGCTTCCCGAATGAACGTAGGGGAGGTCGTCATCGGGCACGTTGACGTTGATCCAAACGCGATCGATGCGAGCCACCTGGAGAATCGGCGAAGAGGGTGAGGCGTATGCGCCGGGATCGAGCAAGCGGTTCGCCACGACGGCATCGTAGGGGGCGTACAGGTAGGTCTGCGACAACTGAGTGCTCAGGACGCGGGCTTGGGCCGCCGCTGCTGCCGCCTGCGCCTGCTGAGACCGAACGCCCTGGAGGCTGACGACGTCGTTGCGCAGCCCGACGACGGCGTTGTTGTAGGCCTGCTGCGCTTGAATGTAGTTCGCCTGAGACTGCTGCAACTGCGTCTCGGAGACGTAGCCTTGCCGGAAAAGCTGGCGGTTTTGATCGTAGACCAGTTTCGCATTTTGCAGCGCCGCCTTCGCTGTTTGAAGGGTTGCCGCGTTGGTCTGCGTCTGAACCGGATAGCCGACGACCGCGCCCTGCGCCGAAGCCGAAGCCTGCGCGGCCTGTGCCTGCGCTTGCTGGAGCTGCGCCTGGAGCGTGGAAGGATCGATCGTCGCCAGCAGCGCGCCTTTCCTTACCATGTCGCCGATATTCACGTTGATGGTCTTAATCGTGCCGCTCTGCTGAAACGCCAGGGTCGACTGGTCGAGCGGCGAGATCTGTCCGTCGAGCGTGACATAGGTTCCGAGGTTCTGCCGGGTGGCCGCGGCCGCATCGACGCTCAGCGGCATCGGTCCTGGCGGCGGCTTCTTCCCGCATGCGACCAGCGCCGGCGCGGCCACGGCCAGCGCTAGCGCGAACAGCGTCATCCTGAGCATCTGCTTCTCAACCCGTTCCTTCATGGTCTCATATACGGCGAGCGGTGCCATTTGATTCAAGCCTTAATCGGCCCTGTGGTAGAACCTCGGCATGAGGTGAACGGCTGCAAGGCGTATCTCCCGCTGGCATGAGCGCGAAACTCGACATCGGCCGCTCGTACAGTCTCCAGAGCCGCGTCGAGGAGTGGATGACGGCCGAAAAGACCGGCAACAAGGGCGTCGACGTGCTCTCCACGTCGGTCCTGGTGCAGATGGTCGAGACCGCGGCGATCCACTGCATCGAGCCGATTTTGAGCGCCGGGCAAGTAACCCTCGGGACACACATCGACCTTGAGCACAGCAAACTGGTCCCGGTTGGCTTTATCGTTAGGACTCAGGTCGAAGTCGTCATGCTCGACGGACCGCGCGTCAGCTTCGCCGTCCAGGTTTTCGACGAGCAGGAAGCCGTGGCCGAGGGCACCCACGAACGCTATATCATCGATAAGGCCAAGTTCTTGGCGAAGCTTCGCGAAAAGCTCGCCTAAACTATCGACTCTGTAAGGCTCCCGACCTCTGTGTGCAGGGGAGGCAATCGGCCGTTCCCGAAAAGGGTGCAACGGGCAGTGCCCGAGCCCGTCCCCTAGGGCCGGTCAAAGGCGATCCCATAGGTCTCATAACAGCTAGGAGGACACATTGAAGCGACTGAGCACAGGAGTCCTGGCCGCGCTAATGGTAGCCGGACTCGGACTCAACGCGGTCGCGGCCCAGACTGGCGCATCGCATGGCAACATTGGAACCAACGCGATCGCGCAAGACATGGGCGCGAACCCTGCTCCGCCGGCGAACTTCGGTTCCCCCCCGTCGGGGCAGTATCCTATTCTTTACAACGACCACCACGTCTACTCTAAGCCCGATGTTCTGAAGCAAGGCCGCGTCCTTGCCGCACTTGTGCGGGGCGGAACGCTCTTAATCCCACTTCGCTCGATGTTCGAGCAAATGGGCGCAACCGTGTCATTCGACTCGAGCACAAAGACTGTGACGGTCAGCAAAGCCGGAGCCGAGGTCAAAGTGACCCTCGGTAAACCGGAGGTCATCATTAACGGTGAGTCACGTCCGCTGGACGTGCCCCCGATGATGTATCAGGGCGTCGTTCTCGTACCTGTCCGAGTCATCTCGGAAGGCATGGGTGCGTACGTTCTCTGGGTTGCCGATAAGCGTCTCGTTGTCGTGCGTTATATACCGCCGACTCCGCCGCCAACCCCGGCACCGCCGCCGCCGGCACCCCCCCCGCCACCGCCTACACCGACACCAACGCAGAAACCGTACTACGACTTCTACGTAGCCGGCGATTACATCATTTCGCCGAAGATCTATAACGAATTCGTTCCCGGTTCCTCGAGCGATAACAACAACAACGGCTTCTCGTATCGCCTCCACGGCGCTATCGAGATTCCCGTAATGAACCTCCCGTGGATGGTAGCGGTCGACTACCGGCAGTGGAACTGGAACCACAACTGCGGTGGATCCGGCGATCCCGGATGCTACGTTACAGCGATCGGCGGACTCGACCAGCCGAATCTTTGCTGCGGCGGCCAGGCGTCGGTCCCGACATTCAATGGAAGCGACTACGACTTCAGCGTGGCCTTAGGCATACGAGTCCTACAGCCACGGATCTATATCGCAGGCGCCTACATGTCGCGCAGAAGCAACTACGGGTATCCGCAGCAGAACGGCGCAGGCGTCGGCATCGAGAAGCTTCCCGATCTCGATCGGACCTTCTCATTCTATGGAAGCGCCTATTACTTCTTCGATGTTAACGGCAACTACGCGGCGCTGCCGCGTGAGTGCGACAGCGCCACCGTGGGCTGCACGTACAACGTCGGATACAACATCCTGAAGTACGACATCGGCGTCTCATACACGTTCCCCAGCTTCCCCCTCTTCTTCGAGGCGGGTTTCCTGGGCGATCGCGGTTACAACCTCAACGCCGCACCGATCGGTTTTTCGGAGAGCGGCCCATACGCAGGTATTGGCCTGAAGATCTAAGCTTCAGACCTTACGGCAAAGAAAAGCCTCCGCTCATGCGGAGGCTTTTTCTTCTTCTAGGTTCAGCTTCTTACGGTAGTGGGCTGGGCGAGGGGCCGAGCCGCATTAACGTGTCTGAGTTTCCGGGTGCGGGCGATTGTTCGACGCATGGCGGCGTGATGACGTCGACGTCGGGATGACCGGGCGCCGGCGACGGCACCGGGCTCGCATTTGGAGTCGTCTCTGGCATGACGCCGACGGGGAGCGGTGTGGGGCAGAGTTGCGCCATCCCAAACCAATGCTCGGTGTAACCTTGTGCGATCGTCGTCTTCATCGCCTTACCGAAATACGTATTGCCGTACTTGACGGCGAGCAAATGCATGAACTCCCAGGTCACCTGCTGCTCGGGTTGAGTATACACTTTCCGCAACACCAGAACGGCAAGGTAGTACGAGCGCGCCAGCTCGGGATCGTTCGGATACTTCGCAGCCCATTTCCGCAACGCTTCGGTCGCAAAATCGAGCTTCGCGATCAAATGCGGATCGGTCGTATATGCCCCGGCGCTAATCACACCATCTTTATAGGTGTTGTCGATGCCGAGATAGCTCATCTTCATTCGGCCGAAATATTCGTCGCCCGGCGCCGAGCTGTTGAACTCTTCGCACTTTAGATGCGCCCACTTACTTTTGGTCGCACCGCAGACGTCCTTCGAGGAAGCCTCGTCGGACGTTGCCGCCGACTTGGACGTGGCCGCCGACTTGGACGTGGCCGTTGCTGCCGGCTTGGGCGTTGCTGCGACGGCAGGCGTTGCAGGCTGCGGCAGCGCGGAAACGAGGATCGAGCTCGCCAGAGCAAGCGTAAACGACAACGCTGATAACGTAGTTCTTGCAGGTCTCACATTTATTATTTTTCCGCGACGCCCCGGGCACCCTTCCAAGACGCTTGCGTGAGGGGCGTTCCTTCGTCGCCGCGAACGACGCAAAATGGTTCGGTCCATTGCCATAGCGGCTCTGCAACTCACCGCGCACGATCGCGGCAACTCGCACGCGGGCCTCGAACGCGCCCTCGATGCAACCCGACTCGCCGCGCTTGAGGCCGACCTCGTCGTGCTCCCGGAGGCCACATTCCCCGCTTACGTGCTCGGCAAAGCGCCGCTCGGTGCGTACGAAGCTGAGGGTGCTATCGAGCGCTTACGCGTTATCGCGCGTGAAACGTCGACGGTCATCGTCGCCGGCGCCGCGGTCTTGCACGATGGGCGCGCGCGCAACGCCGCGGTGGTCATCGACGCGGATGGTTCGCTTGCCGGCCGCGCGGACAAGCTCTTTCTTTGGCACTTCGACCGCCGATGGTTCGAAGACGGGCAACGGTTGGCACCCGTTGGGACCAAGATCGGGCTTCTCGGCGTGCTGATCTGCGCCGACGGACGGCTTCCGACGATTTCGCGAGCGCTAGTGGATCGCGGCGCCGAGGTGCTCGTCATGCCGACGGCCTGGGTAACGAGCGGCCGCGACCCGCAGGCTTTGGAGAACGTGCAAGCAGATCTTTTGGCGCGCGTCCGTGCCTACGAAAACCGCGTGCCGTTCGTTGCTGCCAACAAGTGCGGTAGCGAGCTCGACATGGTCGCGTATTGCGGCAAGAGCCAGATCGTCGACGACGGCGGCGAGATCGTCGCGCTTGCGAGCGAGCGTGCGGCGGAAATATTGCACGCCACGGTAACGTTGGGCGACGGACGGCCCTCCCGGGTCGGAACGGTGCATCCGCCGCTGCGGCAAAACTACCCGGCGGCCCCGATTCGGCTGGCGATTTCGTACGAATCGCTTCCCGCCGACATCAACGAACGCTTGGAGCTGCTCGACGACGCCTTTGCGATCTCGACTTCGGACTCCGCCCGCCTCGAGTTGCTCGACCGAACGATTCCGTCGGCGTCCGTCGACGACCGCACCGTTCTCGATCCCGGTGGGCTGGTGCCGTATCGCCGCGCCGGTTACGGCTTGTTCTGTTGGACGAGCGAGCTTGGTCCCCCGTGGTTGGAACGCATCGCGCGGGCTCGCGCCGTCGAGCTGCGTGTCTATCTCGTCGTCTTCGACCGCTCGGCGCAACGCGCGTTCGCTGTCGACCCTGACGGAGCCGTCGTTGCCGGCACGTTCGCGCAGTACCGCCTCGCCGGCTTCACATTCGACCCGCGAAAGACCGGCGAGATGCTCGTGGCGCCGGGCACCGACGTGGCCGAAGGCCTCGCTCGGGTGGAAGCGATCATGGCAGACGGTTCATCCTGAGCAATCCGCGGCGAACCACCTTCGTGCTCGCGCTGGCGGCGCTGACGCTAGCCGGAGCGGCTGCAAAAACGCAGCGGTTGCATCTCGCCACGGCAACGATCGTTGCGTCGCGCTGGCCGTACTTGCCGGGCAGCGTGCTTCCGCTCCGTATCGAGGGAATCTCGGGGCCTTATTCGGTCTCAATTCTGGGTCCGGGGCGATTACTGAACGGCAACACGTATGCGATTCCCACCACGAGTCAGGCCGGCACGGCTTTGCTGGTCGTCGGAAATCAGGCGGGATTCGGGACGACGCGAGTGCGGATCGGAGCGCCGCCCGTTGCTCGCCCGCTCTTGCTCGTGGCATCCTACGACGAGGGACTCGTTCTGCACGACGAACGGAACTTCTCGGTAATCGGCGTGCTCGCCACCGGTGGCGTTCCAAGCGACGTGGCCGTCGACCGCGCCGGCAATGCCATCGTCACCGATACTCAAGGATCTCAACTGACGCTTGCGGGCTTGGCGACCTCGTGGGACGTCGCTCGCGTGGGCGACGTTCCGTTCGGCGACGAAGTCGCGGCCGACAACGCGCTTCACGCAATTTTCGTCACCAACCGAGATTGGAACGGCGCCGGAGCGCTGACGCGAGTCGCCGGCGCTGGAGATGCCGTCGTGACGCACGTGGGCACGGGCGAAACGGCAGAGGGCTTGGCGGTAGACGAACGCCGCCAAATCGTCTACGTCGCCAACACCAACGACGGAACGATCGCCTTCGTTGATGCGCGGTCGATGCGCATCATTCGTCGGTTTCCCGCGGTGGCTCGCGTCTTTTCGCTGGCCCTCTCGCCCGACGGCACGCGGCTATACGCGATCTCGAACCAGGCGGTAGATTCACCGTTTGGAAAAGCTGGGGAAGCGATCGAGATCTCGCTGGAAGGCCCGCTCCCACGCATCGTCGCCCGCAGCGGAAAACTTTCGTTCCCGCTTGGGGTCGCGCTGGATGACCGTGCGAATACGCTCTTCGTCGGCGACGAGGACCGCGGCGCGATCGATGTGCTCGACGCTCGAACTTTGCGTCCGAAACGCGCCGCGCTCGCGACGTGCTCCATTCCCTGGAAGTTGACGCTGGATTCGGCGAGTGAGCGGCTCTACGTTCCTTGTGCCGGCGACAACGAGATCGACGTCTTCGACACGCGCTCGCTGCGTCGAGTCGCACATGCGCCGTTTGCGACAGGCGGATATCCTCTCGCCATCGCAGTATGGCGACCATGATTGCGCTCTTCCTCGCCGTTGCGCTCTTGCCGGCGCATATCGAGCCTGGGTCGCCTTTTCCTCACATCTTCGAACAGGCCCCGACGATCGACAGCGTCGCGCCGGGCGTCGAATACGGCGATTATCAACTCCTGACGTCCATCGGACCCCTCTCCATCCACGTCGTTGGCGTCGAGCCGCGTCGTGGTGACGTGCACGTCGAGAACGTGCTCGCCGATGACGCGCTCGACTCGCGCGGCGAGACGGTCGGCTCGATGGCGCAACGAACGAAAGCGGTCGCCGGCATCAACGGCGATTACTTCGATATAGGCAGCACGAACCGGCCGGAAAACATCGTCGTTCGCGGCGGCGCGCTTTTGCAGGTCCCGTATAAACGCTACGCGCTCGCGATTACGCGCGACGGAACTGCGCACATCGCCGAGTTCTCGTTTTCAGGGGAGGTGCAAGTCAACGAGCGCACGCTGTCGCTCGGCGGCATCGACGAGTTGCCGCCGCCCAACGGCGGCCTTTCGCTGCTGACGCCCGGGTACGGGCACGTGCATCCACAAAACGACGTAACGCTCGTGAACCTCGAACCCCTCTCGGGAACGCCGCCGCTAGCGCGGTATCGCGTAACCGGTATGGCCGACAATCTCACTACCCAGCCCCCGGGCTATTACCTCGCGATCGGACCGAATGAGTACAGTGCCGTAGAGGCCTTTGACGCCGGCGCCGTCGTCGAAGCCGCCGGTACGCTCGAGCCCATCGAGCTTGGATCGATTGCAACGGCGATCGGAGGCGGGCCGCTGATCCTGCATGACGGCGAGTGGTACGACGACGGCGACGGGCCGAACGGAAGGGAGTTCTCCAAGCGCATCCCCTGCTCGGGTGCCGCAATCGCCCCGGATGGCCGCCTCTTTTTGATCGAGGTGGACGGTCGCCAGCCCGATGCCAGCGTCGGTTTGAAGCGGCCGGAGTTTGCCGCATTGATGCGATCGCTGGGCGCTACCGAAGGGCTCGCGTTTGACGGCGGGGGCTCTTCTACGATCGCGATCCGGCGCTTAGGCGAGAGCGAAGCCGTCATGGCGAACTCGCCCTCGGACGGCATCGAGCGCCCAGTCGGCGACGGCCTCTTCGTCTACAGCACCGCGCCGGTTGGGCCGGCCGTTCGTCTTGTCGCTCGGCCGAATGTCGTTCGCGCGGTTCCGGGTGCCGGCGTTCCGCTGCGCATCGCGGCCGTCGACGCCGCCAATCACGTTGCCGCCCGCGAACCTCCAGTTCGCGTCAGCGTCTCGCCGCCGACGCTTGGGGAGTTTCGCAATGGGGAGTTCGTGGCGCTGCATCCCGGATTCGGGCGCCTGCTCATGCGTGCCGATAGTTTACAAGGCGAGGTTGCGGTGGAGGTCGATGCGACGCCTGCCCGCGCGAGAATCACGCCTGCCCGCCCGAACGTCGACTCCGATGCGATCGTTGCCTTGCTGCCGCACGCGTACGACGCGCACGGCTATCCGCTCGTTCTTCCGGCCACGCTGCCATGGAAAGCCACAGCGGGTTCGATCGACGATCGCGGTGAGTTCCGCGCCGGATCGCAGGACGCCGACGTCTCCGTGCGGATCGGAGATGCTCTTGCGGTCGCGCGGGTGACAGTGGGATCACACGACGAGGCGCTGCCCTTTGCGCAGCTCGCCCACTTCGTAACGATTCCGCATGGCGGTCAGGGCCAGCTCGCCAAGGATGCCGGTTGTGGCAGCTGCGTCGAACTGCGTTTCGCGTTTTCCGGCAACGAGCGCGCCGCCTATGCGATGGCCGACGTCCCGCTTCCCAACGACACGATCGGTCTCACGTTCGATCTGCAAGACGACGGCAGCGCCGCGCGGCTGCGCGTCGCCTTACGCAACGAAATCAACGAAGACGTTTTGCTCGATGCAACTCGGCTCGGCGAGGTAGGCTGGAGAAAGGTCGTCCTACGCTTTCCACCCGACACGCAAGTCTCGCGCCTGATCGCCATCTACGTGCTGCCATCCAAAGGCGTCGAGCTTTCCGAAGGCAGCGTCGTGCTACGAAACGTGCGCGCGATCGTGGCGGGGCATTAGGGCCAATACTACGAGCCCGGCGAGGACGAGCAGCGTCCCGATCGCGACGACGGCAATATTGGGCGCCCACACCACTTCGATCTCCGGATAGCTCGTAACGTCCGCCCGCAAGTTAAGGCCACCAGCGCGCACCGCTGCGCCACCGGCACTCATCACGATCGCATGCGGCAACGGCCGATCGTTTTCATCGTCCACGGCGAAAAGCACGGCGGCTTGGCCGGGGGCGCCGGGATCGTGCATCAACACGGCCGCCTCTGCGGGCGTGAACAGGATCGCCTTGACGACGCGCCGCGCGGCGGGAACGTTG
>Ga0181526_10000212_pt1 | contig 63400 bp, 54 predicted proteins | sample PEATcosm2014_Bin_35_FD_119750 | JGI IMG/M metagenome (GOLD analysis project Ga0181526, IMG submission 119750) | Peatland microbial communities from MTU Mesocosm Facility, Houghton, MI, USA - PEATcosm2014_Bin06_30_metaG | ecosystem: Environmental > Terrestrial > Soil > Wetlands > Peat | place... | reverse complement strand
GGCCTGCAAGGAGAAATTCATCCGGCAATTACCGGGAAGGCTGGTCGGGGAAACCACGGACTCTAACGGGAATCGCGCGTTCTGCCTGACGCTGGCCACGCGCGAGCAGCATATCCGCCGCGAGAAGGCGACGTCTAATATCTGCACGAACCAAGCCTTGATCGCACTGATGGCGACGGTTTTCATGAGCGTCTACGGCAAACAGGGCCTGCGCGAACTGGCGGAGCAGAACCTGGCCAAAGCGCATTACCTGGCGGGCAAACTGAAGCCGCGATTCTCCGGACCGTTCTTCAACGAATTCGTGGTGTCGACCGCCCAGCCAGATGCCGTCAACGCCGCGCTCCTGGATAAAAAGATCATCGGAGGCTTGCCGCTAGGCCGTTTCTATCCCGAGTTATCGGATGCGATGCTTCTCTGCGCCACCGAAATGTCCCGCCGCGCGGAAATGGACCAGGTAGCGCAGGCTTTAGCCGGCGGGGGAGCCGTCTAATGCCCATCAAGAAAGTCCGCGGCCACATCTCCCCGAACGAATCGCTGCTATTCGAGCGCAGTTCGCCCGGCAAGAAAGCCTATCAACTACCCGATCTCGACGTTCCCGCCGTCGACCCACGCACCGCCCTGGGCCCCCAACACGTGCGCGCCGAAATCCCGGGCTTCCCCGAGGTCAGCGAAGTGGAAGCCATCCGCCACTTCACGCGCCTCTCCACCTGGAACTACGCCATCGACCACGGCATGTACCCGCTGGGCTCCTGCACCATGAAATACAACCCGCGCGTCAACGAACTGGTCGCGCGCACCGAAGGCCTCGCCTGGGCGCATCCCTATCAGCCGGAGTCGCTCTCGCAGGGCGTCATGCAAGTGATGGCGCATCTGGAATCCGCGCTGCTCGAAATCACCGGCATGGACGCGATCACCCTGCAGCCCGCGGCCGGCGCGCAGGGTGAGCTGACCGGCATCCTGCTCATCCGCGCATTGCTCGAACGGCAAGGCAACCCGCGCAAGAAGATCCTGATTCCGGATTCCGCGCACGGCACCAATCCCGCCACCGCGGCCATCGCCGGCTACGTGGTCGAGAACATCCGCTCCGACGAACACGGCCTGTTGGATCTTGGCGCTTTGGAGCGGCACGTGACGGAGGATGTGGCCGGGCTGATGGTCACCAACCCCAACACGCTGGGCGTTTTCGAATCGCGCATCATCGAAGCGGCGGAAGTCCTGCATCGCAAAGGCGCGCTGCTTTACATGGATGGCGCCAACATGAACGCGCTGGTGGGCATCGCGCGCCCCGGCGATTTCGGCGTCGACGTGATGCACCTGAATCTGCACAAGACGTTCTCCACCCCGCATGGCGGCGGCGGCCCGGGAGGCGGCCCCGTGGCCGTGAAGAAACACCTGGAGCCATTCCTGCCCGTGCCGCGCCTCAAGCGCGCCGGAGAGCGCCTAAGCTTCGATTACGACCGTCCCCTTTCCATCGGCAAGGTGAAAGCGTTCTACGGAAACTTCGGCGTGTTGGTGCGCGCGCTAGCTTACATCCTGGCGCATGGCGGCAACGGACTGCGCGCCGCCACCATGGACGCCGTACTCAACGCCAACTACATCCGCAAGAAGCTGGAGCCCTTCTTCGACCTGCCCTACGCGCTGCCCAACATGCACGAAGTGGTCTTCAGCGACGAGCGCCAGGCGCGCCTGGGCGTGCGCACGGGCGATATCGCCAAGCGCCTGATCGATTACGGGTTCCACCCGTACACCGTCAGCTTCCCGTTGATCGTGCGCGGCGCCATGATGATCGAGCCCACCGAAACAGAAGGCAAGCTGGAACTGGACCTGTTCATCGACGCCATGATCTCCATCGCCAAAGAGATCGAAACCGAGCCGGAAACGGTGAAGACCGCGCCGCACTCGACCCGCACCAGCCGCGTGGATGAAGTGAAGGCCGCGCGCAAGCCGGTATTGAAATGGACACCTGCGGTCTAAACCTGCTATCGCCCGAGTTACTCGCGGCAGTTCGCGAGGCCTTAGGGGACGGTATTGTCCGCGGCGTTCAGTCCATTTATTGTGGCAGCCAGTCGCCTAACCTCTGCGCGTTTTCCGATATGGATTCCTATGTGCGCGCGGTCGAGAAAAGCCGGCCCGGCGACTGGTTTACGCTGTGGTCGATGGAGGCTTTGGCCCGGCAGGGCGTTCTGCTAATCCGGAAGCGGGCGGCGCCGGTTAGCGAAGATGAACTCAAAAGGGTTGAAGACTGGCTCAACGCCGACAGATTGCGGGAGTTCCAGGCGGTAGGATGCCTACAACCCGGCGCGCCGCCTGAAGTGCGATTGGGAGGAGGTGCGCTGTCACGGGTGAGTGGCAGTCCTGTCGGGATGGGCCTGCGGCTCACGAATATTGATGAAAGCCCTGTGGGGCAGGCGTCTACGCCTGCGGCGGGTCTCCAGACCCGCCCTCTTCCGCAGCTCGCGGTGGGTTTTCGACCGTGCCGTTGAGCGGCTTGTTGGTTGGGGGCGAGTGGCTTCCGAGGCTCGACGTGATAGATGCTAAAAGGCCGAATGAACGGGGCGAAGTCCCGATGGGAAGAGCCTATTGAGATCCGGCGAGAGCGATGCGACAGGCAATATTAACGCCCCTGCTGGTGTTGGCCATCGTCCTGCTCATCCGCCTGCCCTTCCTCAACCAGGCGATCCAGGGGGACGATGCCTACTACCTGGCGCAGGCTGAGCACGCGCAGATCGACCCGCTGCATCCCAGCCATGGCAGCTACGTTTTTCTGGGCGACCGCGTGGACATGCGCGGATTCCCGCACCCTCCTTTCAACGCCTGGTTCCTCGCTTTGTTGCTGGCCGCGATGGGCGATATCCGCGAAGTGCCCTTCCACGCCGCCTACATCCTGTTTTCATCGATCGCGGCGCTGGCCATGTGGTCCCTGGCGAAGCGCTTCTCTCCGCATCCGCTATGGGCCACGCTGCTGTTTCAGGCGGTTCCCGCATTCGTGATTAATGGCAACTCGTTCGAATCCGATCTGCCGTTTCTGGCGTTTTGGATGGCGGCGGTGGCGTGCTTCGTTGCGGGCCGACGGGCCTGGGCCGCCATCGCGATGGTGCTGGCGTCGCTCAACGCTTTTCAAGTAGTTTTTCTGACACCCATCTTGATGGTCTATGTCTGGCTTTATCGGCGCAAAGATCGCACCGCATGGCTCCTCACGCTGGTTCCCCCCGTCGCGATTCTTGCCTGGGAATTATTCGAGCGCCTGTCTTCCGGCGCACTGCCCGTTGCCGTGACCGCCGGCTACTGGAGCAGCTATGGGCTGCAAGCGCTCGCCAACAAACTGCGCAGCGCCGGGGCGCTGGCCGTGCACGCCTGTTTCATGGTGTTTCCTCCGCTGCTGCCCGGCGCAGCCGTGCTGGTCTGGAAGCGGCGCGACCGCGAGACCGCCTTCCTTGCCGCGTGGATCGCCCTGTTTTTCGGAGGCGCTGTCGTTCTCTTCTTCGCCGGATCGGCCCGCTACCTGCTGCCCATGGCCGCTCCCTTGGCCATGCTGGTCTCGCGCCTGCGGCCGCGCTGGCTAGCCATCGGATTCGCCGCCCAGATGGCACTCAGCCTGGCGCTCGCCACCGTGAACTACCAGCATTGGGACGGTTACCGGCGCTTCGCAAGCCAGATCCGCCCAACCACCGCCGGCCACCGCGTGTATATCGACGGCGAATGGGGCCTGCGTTTTTACCTGGAAGCCGATGGCGGACTGCCTCTCGAACGCGGCCAGGTGCTGCGCGCCGGCGATATTGTGGTTTCGAGCCAACTGGCCTATCCCATCGCCTTCACGGCGCCCACCGCCACGATCTCGGAGCAGCAGATTCGCGCATCGCTGCCGTTGCAGCTCATCGGGCTGGCGGCCCACTCGGGCTACTCCACCGCCACCAAAGGACTCCGCCCGTTCGACGTTTCTAACGCGCCCATCGACATCGTGCGCGCCGCGATCGTGCTCGAACGCCATCCCACGCTCGCCTACCTGCCCATGAACTCGCCGGAAGCGTCCGCCCAGATTGTCAGCGGCCTGTACGACGTGGAAGGCGGCGCCTGGCGCTGGATGTCCGGCACCGCGGTGGTCCTGCTAAAGAGTCCCGCCCAGCCCCTGCCTGTCGAGGCGGTGTTCACGATCCCCGATCCCGCTCCAGCGCGCCACGTCGAGCTGCTGCTGGATGGCCGCGTCGTCGCGGCTGAGACTTACGGCACACCCGGCGCCTACACGCTGAAGTCCGCGCCGCAATCGCCCGCCGGACCGGCCTCCACGGTAACAGTCACCCTCGACCGCACTTTCTCCGTTCCCGGCGATCACCGGGGGTTGGGCGTCGTGGTCTCGGCCGTCGGCTTCCACGAGTAGGGCGGCCAAACGTGACGGGAGGCTTGGCGAAACTGGCCCAGCGCACCATGCGGTCGAAGTTCTTTCTCGCGGCTGAAGCAATTGCGGCCTATGTCGATGCCGGAGATTGGCAACCCGGCGAAGTCGCCGCGGGACTTGCGTAGCTGGACAGCGGCAAGATGGTGGCCGCGAAAAGGTCGTGAAGTGCATGCGCTCCTGGGGTAAGCCATTGGAAAGCGTTCCGCCGCGATGAAGGCCGTATGGTCACCGCGCGCGATAAAGCGCCTTACAGCAAACCGCTCCGCGGCTCAGTAAGCCGTGCGCAATCCACGCGAGTATTACCGAGCCGCGACCGTCAGGGAGCGGTTTTCCCAAAACTGTTAAGCGCCCTATCGCGTCCGGGCCGGACGCCTCGACCTGATCGCCGCCTTTCACGCCGGCGAAACCGCCACGGTAACCCTCGCCATCGACCGCACCTTCACCGGATTCCGCGAATAGAGCGGCGGCCCAACCATCCCCTACAAGGTTAGCGAGTAGATGACTCCCGCACCCGAAGTCCCGCCGCTCTGCGTCGTTCCGAAATACACGCCGTCCGTGCCCAGGGCCAAGCCTCCAAGCGGATTGGCGCCGTCGTCGCCGCCGCTAAAGGAGTGAAGCACGCTTTCGGTCCAGGCGCCGCCCGCTGAGTTCGGTGGATGCAACGCGAATACCGTCCCATATCCGTGGGTATAGCCGTAAGCCGCGGTACCGTAAAGCACTCCGCTCGATTTCGCGATCAATGGCGCGTAAGGGCTATTTCCCCCGGATGACTTCTTGAATGTAAACAGTACGCTCTCAGTCCATGCGCCTCCCGGCAGCGCTGGCGGAGTTAAAGAGTAAGCCGTACCCTTCGGCGAGGAATCGCCATGAAAGGTTCCGGCGGTCGTGTCACCGTAGAGTATTCCGCCGCGGCCGGCGACTGGAGGAGCATACGGGCCTCCGCCATCGTTCGCGACCGGACCGAGGAACTCATAGAGCGTCGCCTTCGTCCATGAACCGCCGGCCGAAGCTGGCGGAGTGAGGGAATAAACCGTACCCCAATTCAAACTCGTGCCGCCACCGGTGGTTGCGCCATAGAGCACGTCCCGGGCGGCCATCGTGAAGCCGGCATATGGATACGCGCCATCGCTTCCGCTCCCGAAACTGTGGATCGTCGTCTCGGTCCACGAGCCACCGGGGCTAGCGGGCGGCGTCAACGAGTAAGCCATGCCCACTCCCGCCCCACCACCATACGGGCAGGTGCCAAAGAGCACGCCGCCCGCGCCGATTACCGGCGTGATATACGGGTAATTGCCGTCACCGCCGGTAAACGCGTGGATCAGCGTCTCGGTCCACTCTCCCCCGGGAGAAGCCGGGGGTGTCAGTGAATATACCGTGCCGCAACCGAACGTACAATCGGTGCCTCCGCCGTAAGTCGTGGTGCCGTAGAGTACTCCACCTGCCCAATCGCCACGCCGGAATCGGGGTATTGACCGTCATTGCCGCTCCCGACGCTATGCAGTACCGTATAGGTCCATGCACCGCCCGCCGAAGCCGGCGGAGTCAGCGAGAACACGGTTCCGTAGCCATATGTCCCGTCGTTGTAGGCGGTGCCGTACAGCACGCCGCCGCTGCCAACCGTCACGCCGGAAGTCGGTCTTCCGCCGTCGGCGCCACCGGTAAAACTGTACAGTACGGTTAGCGTTGGGCTCGCATCCAGAACCGCGCTGTGAAGAGCTGCAATTGCGAGTGTGACACCGAACGTCAACTCGCGTTGAAGTGTGGTCATTCTACCGATTATACACACGGCTTATAACACGTCAATTGGAGCTAAATTACAACGATTGCCGAGGAATCGCTCACTCGCCGCCGTCGAGTCTTTGTTCGGAGAAGCCGAGCGCGGCGGTGACACGCTGCCATGTATCGTCACGGTTGCTCATACGCCCCAATATCGATATCCGGCCCCTGCACCCGCGGATTACCCGCAAAGTCGAGCGTCCCCACCACCGTGGGCCCCAAATTGATCCCTTTATCCACCGCCGGCGAAGATGGCTGCACCTGCAGATCCGGCGGCGCCGTCGTTCTCAGAAAAAGCGGATTCGCGAAGCTCGAATGCGCGTCCTGCCCCGTGGCCTGTTGGTATTTCGTAAAGCCCCGGTACTTCGTTTGATTCCATTGCCATATTCCCGCCGCGGCGCCGGTCGAAGAGAAGTACAAGTTATAGTCCAGTATCGCGGGGTCGGGCTCCGAATCCGTGATGCTATGCAGAAATAGCCCCTGCGACGTCGCGTTGACGATATTATTTTCGAAGATGTTATTCGTAGCATAGTACTGTATCTGGAATTCGCCGTTGCCGGTGTTCTTCGTGTCGTTCATGAAAAGGGCATTGTTGACGATATCGCAATGGTCCGTGCCGCCGCGCTGCGGGCCGTAGCCGCCTATGCTGACGCCTACTGAGTTCGCATAATAAATCAGGTTGCTGCGCGCCGTGATATAGCTGGTGAGCTTGCCCGAGTTCTCACTGGCTAATTCCAGGTCCAGATCCGTATTGTGTACCAGGTTGCGTTCGATCACGATCTCGGTCCCGCCGTCCACATAAATACCGTCGGCCGCGTACTGCTTCCCGTAAGCGGGGTTATCGTAAGACGTAATGTTATACACGATATTGCCGCTCACTTCACCGTCGCGGGCCTGGTCGTAGGCCGGGTCGGGCGACACGTGTTCGAAGCCGATCGCGTCAAACCCAATGTTATTGTTGTCGTGAATGATATTGTTGGTGACGCTCCAGTTTTCTACGTTGCCATTCAGCGTGACGGTTTCGCTGCATCCCGTGGTGTTGTCGAAAACTTCGTTGCCGCCGATGGTTAGGTTGTTGATGGAAGCCGGCGCGCTGCTGCCGTATGCCGCCAGGCCGAGGGCGTTCGCGTTGCAGCCCTTGGCCGTGGTCACGATATCGTGGATCCGGTTCCCCAGAATTTGGATATAGCTGTCCGCGCCCGTGATATAGATTCCAATGGGCACGTCCGCCACGCTATTGGAAGTGTAGTTTCGGATTTCAAAACCGCCGACCGCCAGATAATTCCGGTTCTGAATCGTCAGCAGCCCGTATTGCCCGCCGGGAACCGTTAAGCCCGTGCCGTCGACCGTGGCCGTCTGGCCCGGGTAGCTTTCAAACGTAATGTAACCCGAAGTGGCGGAACCGGAATTGGGGAATGTGACGATTTCGTTGTAAACGCCTCCCATCGCGTAAACCGTGTCCCCCGCCACCGCCGTATTGGCGGCGTGTTGGATGGTGCGCCAGGGCGAACCGAAGCTGCCGTTGTTGCCGTCGTTCCCAGTGGTCGAAACGTAGTAAGCCGGGCCTGTGCCGACGCTGACAACCGCCACCGCCGCGGCGGCCGGCGTCTGCTCGGAAACCGCCGTCACGATCGCAATCGCAGGGCTGGGACTCACGCTGGGCGCGGTGTAGACGCCCGACGGTGTAATCGTGCCGGCCGCCGGGTTTCCACCGATTACCCCGTTTACTTCCCAGACCACTCCGGCATTCGCCGTGTTTAATACGGTGGCCGTCAATTGCTGCGATCCGCCCGGTTCGACTGCCACGGATGCCGGAGAAATACTCACTGAAACCTGGGGCAAGGTAATCGTCACCACGGCGGAAGCCGATGCGCTCGAGTCCCCCTGCGAGACGGCTGTCACGTTGACGGTGGCGGGGCTGGGCACGGCCGCTGGAGCGGTGTAGAGACCCGCCCCCGTGATCGTGCCCGTCGTGGAATTTCCGCCCTGTATGCCATTCACTTCCCAAACCACTCCGGCGTTGCCCACGTTCCGTACCGTGGCACTGAACTGCCGGCTCTGCCCAGTGGCCGGCGTTGCGGATGTTGGAACCACCGCGACGCTCACCTGTCCAGCGGCCGGTTCGCCGATCGTCCGATCCGAATGTCTACCTCGCGGTGCGCCCAGGGCGCAGAAGGCCGGGACCAGCATCGCAGCCACAGCCAGTAATCTATATCGGGCAAATTGCGTCATCGCATTCTCCAGCATACGCCTACGGGGGCGGCCCTCTTAGGTCTGTTTTGTAAACTCCGGCTTTCAAACTTTACATAATCTTTATGCCGTGCTATCCTTGGCTGGCGTGTTGGCGCTGGTGGCGGCCGGAGGTTCCTCGTCCCTGGTGGCCCGTAGCTGGTGTGGCCGCCATCGGGATCTCCTTGATTTGTGCGCTTCGGAGGCGGGCACCGCAGGAGGGGCAGTGGCGGTATTCCAATGTCAACCATGAATAACTTTCTAGGCGAGGACGATGGGCGACGGGCACGGCGCCGCTTTCCCATTCAACAGGACGTGCGCTACCAATGCGTGAAGGGTAGCCGGATCTCGCTCATCGGTGTGGGCAAAACGCTTGAGATCAGCAGCCGGGAGGTCCGGTTCACCACCCAGCAGCCTCTCAAACGGGGCCAGAAAATGCGGCTGGCGATGGACTGGCCGGCCATGCTCGGCAACACCTGCCGCATGAAGCTGGAGATCTCCGGTTGGATTGTTGACAGCGAGCCAGGCGAGGCGGCCGTCAAGATCGAGCGCTATGAATTCCGCACGCGCGGCGCGCAACTGGCCGTAATCCAGCCGTAGCCGTGGTAGTGCCGCGGGCAGGCTGAATGCCTGTCTGACCCTGCGCATGGTAGAATTCCGCGCATGAGGGTGTTCGCCTTATCCGGTTTTTTCCTGAGCCAGGCATTGATCGCCGTCGCTCAGGCGCCTCTTGTAGAGCCCGGTGGAGTGGTCGATGCAGCTTCTTTCACGGCACCGGTCGTACCCGGCTCGCTGGTGTCCATTTTCGGCGCCAACCTTGCCCCGCTAGCCGCATCCGCGGTTGCCATTCCCTTGCCTGTCACGTTGAGCGGGGTATCGGTCACCTTTAACGGCCTCCCCGCCCCGTTGCTTTTCGTCTCTCCGCAACAGATCAACGCGCAACTGCCGTGGGAGGTTCCCGCAACCGGGCCGGTCACCGTGGTGGTCTCGAACGGCACCGCGATGTCGGCGGCGCAGGCCGTCCCAGTGGGGGCCTTTTCGCCCGGCGTGTTCACCGTCGCAGGCTACGCCGTTGCCATCAATCCGGACGGCTCGTTGGCGGCGCCCGGCGGCGCGATTCCTGGAATCCCGAGCCACCCGGCCACACCCGGCGACCCGCTCGTCCTGCTGGGCAGCGGATTGGGGGCGGTGACCCCGTCCGCGATCACCGGCGACAACTCGCTCGATACCCTGCGCAACGCCATCGCCGTGCCAACGGTGACGATTGGAGGCGTTTCCGCTCCGGTCACCTTCGCCGGATTGTCGCCGCAATTCGTGGGCGTGTACCAGATCAACGTCATCATGCCCTCCACCGAAATGCCTGCCAATGCCGCGCCCGTCGCGATTGAAACCGGCGGCGTTGCCGGCACAGTCCAAACCGCCACCGCCATCGGTGCAGGTTGGCCCCAATGGGCCCAGAATCCGCAACACACCAGCAGCCCCGGCGTGACCGGGCAGAGCTTGAACGAAATCCTGGCGGACATTGTTTATGACCCACTGGTACAGCAGGAACAGTCCGCCGAATATGGCGACCTGGTCGCGCACTATCAGGTCCCGCTGGTCGACGGCAACGACGTCTACATGGAGTACAAGTCCGGCAGCTTTGAAGCCAGCACGTTTTCCAGTGAAATCTGGGGCGAGAACAAGTTTACGTGGCAGAACGGCCAACTCGTCCTGCAATGGGGATATGCCAGCGACTGGATACCCCCGGGATCGAGCAACGATTTCTGGGAGCCGGTGTTCCATGCCGCGCTAGGCGGCAGCGTGGTTTATCTGCCCGGCGCCAGCGGCAGCGTCATCGAACTGAACAAGGCCGACGGAGCCCTGATCCAGCGCTACGCTCCCTTTGGAACCGATCCGAACACCTATGAGACGGGTCCCATCACGTTGGACGCCAACGGCAATCTGTACTACAACGTGGTCCAGGTGGTCACCACGAATGGATTCTATGGCAACGACGTCACTAGTTCCTGGGTGGTAAAGATCGCCGCGGGCGGCCCGGTCTCGATGGCCGGCTATCAGACTTTGACGGCGTCTCAATCGCCCGCCGCAAGCAGCCAATGCATCACGTCTTTCGATGCCTCGCAACTGCCTTGGCCGCCCTCGACCACCGCCGCTCCGGCAACTAGTGTCTGCGGCAGCCAACGGGCCGGGATCAACGTCTCCCCTGCCGTCGCGCCCGACGGAACCGTCTACACCGTTAGCCGCGCTCACTTTAACGACCGCTATGGGTTCCTGATAGCGCTGCATCCCGATCTCAGCCTGAAGTGGATCGCCTCGCTGCGCAACCGTTTCCACGATGGATGCGGCGTTTCGGTGGCCGATGGAGGCTGGCTCCCGGCCAACGGCGCTCCTGGCGGATGCAGCGCCGGCGCTCTGCTCGGCGTCGATCCCGAGACGAATCAGCCGGGCGATGGCAGCGTCCTCGACTCCGCGTCGTCCACCCCGGTGGTGGCGCCCGATGGCACGATTCTATTCGGCGCCTGGAACCGTTACAACTATGCCCAAGGTCACCTGATGCACTTCGATGCCAGCGGCAATTACCTGGGCGCGTTCGGCTTCGGTTGGGACACCACGCCGGCGATTTACGCGCACGGCGGCGCCTGGTCGGCGGTGACTAAGAACAACCACTATGGCGGCGTCGGTTCTTACTGCGACGACACTACGGTGTGCCCGCCGGACCGCACCACTAACAACCCGGCTTCGCCGGAACAGTATTTCGTCACCCAGCTCGACGCGAATCTGAACATCGAGTGGAGTTTTCAAAACACCAATACCGAAAGCTGCACGCGCAACGCGGACGGCACGCCGACTTGCATATCGGACCACCCGAACGGGTTCGAGTGGTGCGTCAACAGCCCGGCGATAGACGCCAACGGCGTGGTGTACGCCAACAGCGAAGACGGCAACCTGTTCGCCATCGGCCAGGGCGGATCGGCGGTGACTGAGATCTTCCAGCAACTGGCGCTGGGCGCGGCGTATACGCCGGCATCCATCGGCGGCGACGGGAAGATTTATTCGCAGAACGACGGACATCTATTTGTAGTGGGCAAGTGATGGCCGAGCGTATCGAATCTGGATGGGCCTGCGGCCCACGAGCGATTTTGGGGGGGCGGGATTTATCCCCGCCGCCGCTAACGCCGCGACTCCAAACCGCCGATATACCGACAGATCCCGCAATCCGCGGCAGCCGCCGGAGATTGCGTTGGAGGAGAACCATGCGTCCGGAGAAGCTTCGGGCACTTTGCCGTCCCGATGAACCGCTTGAGCACACGTTGTCGCTTATAAGCAAGGCGCTGGCCGCGGAACCCCTTCTCGATCTCCAACTGGCGGAACTCCTTCAGGCGCGGAGTCCGAATAAGGCGTTGGACCAGGCCAGCGTGCTGCGTATTCTGGAGGTTTTGGATCGCGTCTCCACCGGAATTGGCCTGGTGCGCGCGATTGGCCATTTGTTGGGGCATGCGAACCCGGTAATCCGCTCCAAGACGGCCAAGCTGATCGGCCGCAGAGCGGATAACTTCGACTGGATCGATGGGCAACTGATGGGGGCGGAAACCAGGGTCCGGGCGAACATGCTGGAGGGGCTGTGGGAGAACCGCGGGCCGGAGTGCCTGAAGGCGTTCGCGCTTTATCGGGACGACGGCAATAGTCGTGTTGCCGGCAACGCCCTGTACGGTTTGTATCTCTGCGGCGAAGCGGACGCGATTCCGAGTGTCATCCGCATGGCCTCCCATACCGATCCCAAATTCCGGGCCACGGCAGCCTGGCTGATGGGCAAGATCGGCCAGCCGGAGTTTGCGGATCCTTTGAAACGGATGGTCAAGGACGACAACCGAAGCGTGAAAGGCAGCGCGCTTAGGTCTCTGGTCCGCATAAACCGCGCCGCTGGATCCGCACAGGCCCCGGACCGCTCGACAGCCGTTGGGGCGGCGCCGGCGAAGCAAAAAAGCCGTGCGCTCGACACCTATTTCGTTACCTGGCAGCCCGAGTACAGCGTGAGCATCGACGCGATCGACCGCCAGCACCAAGCCTTGGTGGCGCTCATCCGGCAACTGCAGGAAGCCATGTGGGAAGGGCGGGGACGCGCGTTTCTGGAAACATTGATCGACCGGCTGGTGAAGTATACCAATGGGCACCTCCGCTTTGAAGAGGACATGCTGGGCAAGCAAGGTTACGACTCGCTCGCCGAGCACATCGCACTGCATCGCACGCTCACCAGCCAGGTGTGCGTCCTCCAGCATAAGATTCATAATGGCGAGGCCGTCTCCAATGCCGCGGTCCTGTTGTTTCTCCGGAACTGGTTCACGGACCACATCATGCAGCACGACCAAAAGTATGCGCGGGCTTTGAACAGCGCCGCATCCGTTGGCGAGCTTGCCGCGCCGCCGCGTCCCGAAGCTGTATAATCTAGCCTCGGGAGCGTTTTGATGACAGCTTCGCGCCGCCAGTTCCTTTCCTTGCCGGCCCTCGCCGCCGGCCAGACCTCTTCCGGCCGTGCGACGAAGATCGTCTGCGTAGGCGGCCACCCGGACGATCCCGAATCCGGGTGCGGCGGCACACTGGCGCGCTACGCCGCGCTGGGCGCCAGCGTCACCATCGTCTATCTGACGCGCGGCGAAGCGGGCATTCCGCGCAAGTCGCACGAGGAAGCCGCCGCCATCCGCTCGGCCGAGTGCGCGGCCGCCTGCCAGATCCTGGGGGCCAAGCCGGTCTTCGCCGGTCAAATCGACGGCGCCACCGTGGTGAATAAGGACGCCGCGGAATCGCTGCGCAGCCTGATCTTCGCCGAAGATCCCGATTTGGTGTTCACGCAATGGCCGATCGATGCGCACCTGGACCACCAGGCCGCCAGCACGCTGGCCTTCCGCGCCTGGCTGGCCGCGCGCGGGCGATTTGAATTGTATTATTACGAAGTCGATCTTGGCGCGCAGACCATGGGGTTTCATCCCACCGACTACGTGGATGTGACCGGTGTGCGCGAAAAGAAGAAAGCCGCGCTGTTTGCCCACAAGAGCCAGGACGGCGAGCGCATCTACCGCGAATACCACCAGGTGATGGAAAGCTATCGCGGCCGTGAGTCCGGCTGCGGCGCCGCGGAAGCTTTCGTGCATCTGGCGCGGGTCCACAGCACTACGAAGCTCCCCGGCTAACGTGGCGCAAGTGGGGCGGGCTCGCAGCCTGCGGCGGCCTCGTAGGCCGCCTGCCGACGTTGGCTTCCGGCGCCAGAAACGTTCGTACCGCACCGGCACAGGCCTATCTAGCCGTCCACCCGCCATCGATGAGCATAGTGTGGCCGGTGATCAGCGACGCCGCCGGAGACGCCAGGAACACCACCGCGCCGGCGACTTCCATCGGCTCGCCGATACGATGCAGCCCAGCGATGCGCTCTACCACGTCGGCGCGGAAAGCCGGGTCGGCAAGCGCCTCTTCGGTCCCAGGCGTGTGAATGAACGTCGGCGCCACGGCGTTCACCGTAATGTTGTACTTGCCCCATTCGACCGCCAGGCACTTGGTCAGGTGCGCGATGCCGGCCTTGGTCATGCAGTACACCGCCTCGCCAGGCAGAGCGGCAAAGCCCGCCTGCGATCCCACGTTGACGATGCGCCCGCCGTTCTGCCGGATCATGACCCGCGCCGCCGCCTGACTGGCGAAGAACGTCCCCTTCAGGTTCACCCGCAACGTCAGATCGAAGTCCTCCTCGCGCACGTCTTCGGCTGGATTTCCGGGCGCGATTCCGGCATTATTCACCAGAATGTCGAGCCGTCCGAAATGCGCGGCGGCGCCATCCACCGCGCGCCGGATCTGGTCCAGGCTGGTGACGTCCATCTGCAGCGGTAGAGCGCGCCGCCCCAGGTCTGCGATCTCACGCGGCAGGCCGGCGTCGGCATGCAGATCGCGCAGCCCCAGCGCCACGTCCGCGCCGGCGTGCGCCAAGGCCAGCGAAATGGCGCGTCCCAAACCGCGCGCCGCGCCGGTGACCAGCGCCGCCTGCCCGTGCAAATCAAACTGCGGGAATTCGTGCATGCAGTCTACTCTACTGCATGCGTAGCCGCCGTGTGCGCCCGCGGCCTACGGCGGGTGCTTAGCGGTTCCTATCGGTCAGGGCCCCCAAAACGGTTAAGCCCGGCGACGAGCCGATCGCTACCATCCTGCGCAACAATCCAATATCTATGCGAGGCCTAACCGTGATAAGGTCGGGGCATGCAAAATCCGAAGGGCATTTCCCGTAGAAGCCTCCTCAAACAGTCGAGTCTTCTAACCACGGCCGCCTCAGCCTTCTCCATCCTCCAGCCGCGTATGGCGCACGCCGCGGGTGAACCGCTGAAGGCCGGCTTGGTGGGCTGCGGCGGACGCGGCATGCAGGCCGTAGTGGACCTGCTCACAGGCAACGAGCAAGTGCAGCTCACCGGCGTGGCGGACGTCTTCGAAGACCACCTCGAACAATCGCTGGCCCGCCTGCGCGATCCCAAGTTCATCGCCCGCCATGCCGGCATCACGGTGGAACGCAACGGCCAGCCGCGGGAGATGAAAGCCGAGGATCTGGTAGCCTCGCTTCAGCCGCGCATCCGCGTCGATCCCGACCATCACTTCACCGGCTTCGACGCTTACCGGAAGCTGCTGGCTTCCGATATCGACATCGTCATGCTCTGCACGCCCCCGGGCTTCCGGCCGATGCACTTCGAGGCGGCGGTCAATGCCGGCAAACACGTCTTCACCGAGAAGCCCATCGCCACCGATCCGGTCGGCGCGCGGCGCTTCATCGCCGCCGGAAGTGTGGCTGCCGAGCGCAAACTTACGGTGGTATCCGGGGCCCAGCGGCGCGCGCACCGCGAGTATGTGGAGACCGTGCAAAAGATCCACGATGGCGCCATAGGCGATATCGCCGCCCTATACGCCTATTATCTCAGTGGTCCGGTCTTTCACGCCGAACGCCGCGATCCCAAGTGGAGCGACATGGAATGGCAGATCCGCAACTGGTACTCCTTTATCTGGATCTGCGGCGACCAGATCGTCGAGCAGCATTTTCACAACATCGACTTCATGAACTGGGTGATGGGCGCCCATCCGGTGAAGGTGGTGGCTTCCGGCGGCGCGGCGTGGCGCCCACGCGAGGAGCTCTACGGCAACATTTACGATCACATGAGTTCGGATTTTACCTATCCCCACGGCGTGCACCTGAGCAGTCATTGCCGGCAATATCCCAAGGGCGTCTACAACAATGTAAGCGACGCCATCGTGGGCGCGAAGGGCCGCAGCAATGGCATGGATATGGGCGCAAAGGGAATCAATCCCTACGTGCAGGAACACATCGACATGATGCGGAGCATCCGCGGCGACGGACCGTACCTGAATCAGTCCCTGCCCATCGCCGAAAGCACCCTGACCGCCATCATGGCCCGCGAATCGGCGTATTCAGGGCAAGAAATCACCTGGGACCAAATCATGAATTCGCAGTTGGACCTGATGCCGAAGGCGTTCGGTTACGACGTAAAGATGGACACCGCGCCGCTGCCGGTACCAGGCACTTACAAGTTCGTGTGAAGCCCGTGTGGGGCGGGCAATTCTGCCCGCAGCCGGCTTTCAGCCGGCTAGCTCGCCTCCACAGGCTAAAGCCTATATGCCACCAAGCCCTGCAAAAAGCCAGCCAGAGCTTCGCGGCAGGCGGCCTACGAGGCCGCCACAGGCTGCGAGCCTGCCCCACAAAAAGGCCAATGTCCGCAGCCGGCATTCAGCCGGCGTTTTCCTACCGTGCCTAATTGTCCTTGTGCATCGAATACTTTTCCAGCTCCGCGATCAGCGCCCGCGCGGCCGCCGGCGGCTCTGTCTTGGTCATCAGGATCTGCTTGTTGTCCAGCTTCTCGCCGTATAGTTCCTTGTTGCCGTCCCGGTCCGGGCGCAGCGACGCGCCGCTCAGTGAGACGCCCGCAAAAAGCCCCTTGGTGCGCGACCAGGAAAGAATCTCCGCGGTCATATAAGCATCCGTATTGGCCGTCGCCGTGCGCCCCACCGGTCCGGCCGCCACGCTGGCGTCGCCGCCCAGGGTGAATTTGTCCTTGTCCAATTCGTGCATGCCGTGCTCGTTCATGACGAGCATGACGACGTCCGTGGACGAGCCGCCGATCTGAAACCCGAAGCTGCCGCCTTCCACGCGGACGGCCCCCGGCGCTCCCCATCCCATGCCCACGCCTCTGCGGCAAATGGTAAAGCCCTTCCCGTACTCGCCGCCCACCACGAATGCGCCTTTCTTCAGCGACGGCACCACTACTACGCAATACGCCTTGTTCAGCAGATCTTGCGGAATTCCCTGATCGGGGGTCTGCATGATCTCATGCACAATCCTGGCCGATTCCTCCAGCCGCTCCGCCGCCGTATCCGCAAACAGCCCCGGCGACGAGCAACCCAGAGCCGCAATCAACATCAACGCTTTCTTCATTCGCGCATCCTCCTGTAACATTATCGCGCGGGAGAGGATCTCCAGTCTCCCCGCGGAGGTGGGAATCTATACAAAACAAAGCACCCAGACCGGCCGCCAATGTTCGGTTAAAGACTTTCTCCCAATCCGCCGATCCATACTGCGTGAGCCAGAGTTCCGGGCAATTGAAGCAAACAGACCGGAAAGGGTTGCTGGCCAGAATTCCCGCCTTTCCGCCGATCGTGCTGCGATTGCTGGATCTGCTCGCGCGCGACGACGTCGAGATCCGGGAACTGGTCGCGCTGATTTCGAGCGATCCGGCATTCTCCGCCCAGATCTTGCGCGTCGCCAACTCCCCGCTCTTCGGATTCCGGTCGCGCATCGACAGCCTGCAATCGGCGCTGGTGGTTCTAGGCCTGCGGCGCGTGCGCTCCCTGTGCATGACCGTAGCCACGGCCAATCACATGAAAGCCGCGCTGCGCATCGAGGAGCTGTCCCGCTGCTGGCGGCACATGCTGGCCTGCGCCTTGCTCACCGAGGAGTTGGCGCGCTCTTGCCACGCGTTCGAAGATCGCGCCTACACCGCGGGGCTGCTCCATGACGTGGGGCGCCTGGGACTGTTATTGGCCTATCCCGCCGAGTATGCCGGGCTGCTGCGCAACGGCGGCCGCAACGTCTTCGAATTGCTGGACTGCGAGCGGGAAACGCTGGGCATGGATCATTGCGAAGCCGGCCGCCTGCTGGCGCAGCAGTGGAACCTGCCGGAGGATTTTCAAATTGTCGCCGCGCGCCATCACGATCCCCAGACCAACTCCACGGTAGATCTGCTTACGCTGGTCCATTTGGGATGCAAGCTGGCCGACAGTCTCGGTTTTTGGGTGGTCGAGCCGATCCAGCCCTGCTCGCCGGAAGAGATTCAGGCTGCCTTGCCGCCACTGTTGGCCAAGCGCATCCCGATCGACGCGGACCGCTGGCGCGAGAACGTGGAGCGCCGCATTCGCTGCTATGCGGACCCGGACGCCGTCATGCTCGAAACGTACGAACTGTCGTTCGATCCGGCAGGCGAAGAGCCTGAGCTGCCGGTGGCCGTATTGGCCAAGCTGCGCACGCCCGACCCCAACGCCGGCAATTCGCTTCCCCGTGAACTCATCAAGCTGGTGGGAATTGGGCTGCTGTTCACCATGCTGATCGTCGCCGTGGTCTTTTTCGTCATGAAGTAGCCTCGTGGCGCAGGCACTCCTGCCTGTCTCCATGGGCCGCGGCGGCCCACCAAAGCATCGGAAAAACCCCTGGGTTTTCGATGCTGCCGCGCTGACACTCTTGTCAGCGCAGGCGGAGTCCTGCCCCACTAAAAGGCCAGTCTCCGCCCAACTATGAGACGGCCGCGGCCAAGACTGGCCCCCCACAAGCCAGGACTCATTTCAACGGCTGCAAAGTTCCGTCCGGAGAGATCTCCCGGCCAACGCAGCCACGAAACCGACAGTTATCGGAGCAGGGCTTAATAGGAAAGTCCGAAGCGGGCCACTTGAGAAGGGTCGCGTCGGCGGCGCGGATACTGAGAAGGCGGCTGAGATGGGACCATAGAAGCATGTGTCCGCCGGGGAAGACCAACCAATCCGAGCCCATGCTGGCAACGTGAAGGAGGGCCAGCCGGTTCTTAGTGTGCTCGATTGCAAATCAAGTCGCCGCGCCCGATCGCATGCATATCCGCGGAAAAGAGCTGCAGAGCCGCATCGTCAAGAGAAGCGCCGTTAACATAAGACAACCGGAAAGGCACGTCGGGACGATCGCGGATAAATCGACTAAGCCACGGAACCGACAGAACGGTTTTTCTAATTGCGGTGCGTCACGGAGGAATTTGTCTGTGCCGATAACTTTCCCGTCGCCGTACCGCGGGGTCACCTGGCAAGTGAAGTTAGGCGGCGCATTATTCGCGTGCAAACTCAAATGCGGATCGGTTCTTTCGGGATCCACGGCGCCCGGCACGACACGTGGAAGGAAATCGGCGGATAGGATGGTGTACCTCGATTGCAGCAAGCCGACGGTCTTACCTGTCTTGCCTTCTTATGCCGCGGCGTTCTTGCCTCTGCCATCGCAGTTCCAGGGCACCAGAAAAGCGAATTGCGAGTGAGTCGATGCGGAAAGGCTTGCGCCGTCTTCGAAATTTACAACCACGCTTACCGAAGGGAAATCGTCCGTATGCCGGTTCTTGAAGAGATCCAGGGCGATCTTCTCCATCGCGGCGGGGTCGGCGAATATCGACTCAAGGTCCGCCAGATGAATCGGCTGGCCGTCGATTATGGTTTCCTTCTCCTTCTGCGCGACGGAAGCGGCATTGGCCTTCGGCCAAGCCGCAGTAATACCCAGGTCGGCAAGGCGCGGCTCCGATTATGATATCGGCCTTTCCCGAGCGCCGCAGTCCCGGCCAATGCGAGGCCATTTCAACCCGGCTGACAGCCGGCGCGTTCTCGGCATACGCTTGGAACTGGAAGCCATACTAGAACTACAAGTCGCCACATCAATTTCCTACTGCAATCGCAAGCGTCTGCGTGCCACTTGCGCCGCCCAGGGTAAAGGTCAATGGCAGCGTATCGCTCGCGGTGACATTCGGCACCACCACGTCGAACTGATAAAGTCCCATATAGTTGGGCGCCAGTCCGTCATATGGAATCGTGATCGCCTGCGTGCCGCCAAATGAGATCGTGAAAGTGTCGGTCAGCGTGTTCAGTTGCTCCACAAGCTGGCCCGGTGGAATGTCCGGAGTGACCGACCCGAAGCCGATTCCGTAGATTACGATCGTATCGCCAGGCTGCGCGCGTTGCGAAGGAAGGCCGGGAATCGCACCCGGCGGCAGAACATAGTTGCCGTTGGACTCCTGTGCCACCACGTATTGCGTATCGCCAACCTTGAAATTGGCCGGCGCCAGCAATCCCGGTTGCGTCGCGTTTACGGCGACCGGGAAAGGCTGGCTGGCGTTTCCCCCGGTGGTCAGAATCAGGGATTGCGATCCCGTGCCCACTCCTCCCGGCACTTGCACGTTCACCTGCAAGGGGCTGATGTAATCGACGAAAGCCGACAACCCCCCGATGGCGACGCTGGTTCCCGAAGCTCCGCCAATCTCGGTCGGCCCGATCACACCGCTGAAATCGCCGCTGGTCCAGGTGAGCGTACTCCCTGCCAGATTGCTTCCGTATATTTCGATCCACGAGCCGGGCGCGAAGGTCGGGAATTCCCCAAAGGCACTGGCGCTGACCACGGCCGCGATGGTCGGTTGCAGCGTGAAGTGCATGGCAAAGGCGAACTCATTCGCCGTGCTCGGGTCGACGCCGCCACTTTCAACCAGCGTGTAAGGCGTCACATATATGTCCTGCCAGTTTGTTTGCGTCCCGGCCGGCAATGGGTCACTGAAGCCCGAGGCGTAATACGACCATCCCGGCAGGATCGGGTTCGACGATGCCGCGCAGCAGATGCTGCCGATGCCGTTGGTCAGCGGACCCACCGCCGTGCCGTTCATCAGCCACTGTTGCACAATTCCGTCGAAATAAGCCGGCGCGCTGAGCGTATAGTCGATCACGATATTCCAGAGGGCATTGATATTGCCGGCCAGCGGACCGCCGTCGGTGGTTTGCATGTAAAATACGTCCCACTCCCCGTTCGATCCCGTGGGCGTCTGGACCTGCCAGATCTTTACCGCCCCGTTATCCACCGTCACCGGCGTAGAGCTGAAAGTAGTGGTTGCCGAGTAAGTGTCCGGCGCGTTGGTGCCGCCGTATGTGAGGGGCGACCCGATGGCTATGATGCCGGCCGCGGCGGTGGTCCTGCCGACTGGGGCTAAATTGCGCTGGACGTCCGGGCGGATTGTAATGCTATGCGCTCCCGCCGGCTGCGACCCCGCCGTCTGAGCGGAAATCGTCTGCGCCCCGGCCAGCGCGATAAACGCTGCCAGTATCCAGCAAAACAGTGGCTTCATTTTTGACTTTGCCTCCCAGCTTTCCGAGATCATATCATACGCGCCACGCAGGGTGTCTTCGCCGCCCCGCGAGGGTGCTTGACGGTTTTGGGGAAACCGCTCCCCTGCAGGTCGCGGCTCGGGAATACTAGCGTCGATTGCGCACGGTTTACCGATCCGCGTCTACTGAGCCGCGACCGTCAGGGAGCGGTTTCCGTCGGTCAGGAATCCCCAAAACGGTTAGGCGCCTCACCGCGATGTTGGAACGCGATACACTTGCTCACATGCCCGTGAAAATGCCGGTCTTCTGCATCCTGCTCTCATGTGCTCCCGCGATGGCTCAGCAACCAAGAGTGCCGGATATCGAAGCGCAACGATCGGCGATGAAGAGACTCGATTTCCTGGTTGGAAGATGGGCCGGTGAGGCTCGTGTACAGCGCGGAGCGGGTGAGCCGCAGGTATTGATACAGACCGAAGACGCGCAATACAAGCTCGACGGGCTGGTCCTGTTAATCGAAGGCGTCGGGCGCACCAAGGCCGATGGCAAGCCGGCTCTACAGGCCCTTGGCGTGGTGTCCTACGACGACGCAACCGGAGCCTATCGGATGCGCGCGTTCAATGACGGCCGTTTTCTGGAAACAGAGGTGAAGTTGGCGGACAATGGCAAAGGCATCGCGTGGGGCTTCACATTGGGACAAATCAGGACCAGTTCCATGCTGCGCATCGACGAGAAGGGAGATTGGACGGAACGCACTGAAATCAAGATCGGCGATCAACCCGCGAAGAAGTATATGGAGCTCACCGTCAGCCCGCGCTGATCTGGCACGGCTTAACTGAGCCGCGACCGTCAGGGAGCGGTTTCTTTCACCCGAATTCCCCAAGCCTGTTAAGCGCCTCGCAACTCTTTCGCGGCGCCCACGTATTGTGAAACGTGCGACATTGGTGAGAGACCGTGTGGGCCGGCGCATACGGATCCGTTATCTGTGTTGATCGGTGTCCATCCGTGGTTCCGTCTATGCGAAAGCTGTTCTACTGGAAACTCAAGGCCCGCGAGATCAAGCTGGGCGAGCGCACGGCCATCCTCGGCGTGTTGAACGTGACGCCGGATTCCTTCTCCGATGGCGGCAAGTATCAGGACCCGGACCGGGCCTTCGCCCGCGCGCTGGAGATGGAAGAGCAGGGCGCCGACATTATCGATATTGGGGCGGAGTCCACGCGGCCCGAATCGGCGCGCATCTCCGCCGCGGAAGAATTGCGGCGCCTCATCCCAGTGTTGAAGCGTTTGCGCGGCCAACTGACCATTCCCATCTCCGTGGATACGTACAAAGCGGAGGTGGCCGAGCGCGCCCTGGAGCATGGCGCCGAGATCATCAACGATCCTACCGGCCTTACGTTTGAGGCGCAGCTTGCGCGTGTGGTGTCCAACCACGATGCCGGGCTGATCCTGAATCACATGCGCGGCCGGCCCGAGACGTGGGCCAAGCTGCCGCCCCTGCCCGACGTGATGGGCTCGATCGTGCGCGATTTGGAGGCCACCGTCAGCCGCGCGCGGCACACCGGCATCGACCGCTCTCGCATCGTGGTCGACCCGGGGCTGGGCTTTGGCAAGCGCAAAGAACAAAACTCGGCGATTCTGGCGCGCTTGCACGAGTTGGCCAGCCTGGACTTGCCCATTCTGACGGGACCTTCGCGCAAATCGTTTCTGGCCCATCCCACCGATAAGGAGACCCTGTTCGCGACGGCGGCCGCCGCCACAGCGGCGATCCTGGGCGGCGCGCACTTGCTGCGGGTGCACGATGTGCTCGAAATGCGCGCCGTGGCGGACGTCGCCGACGAAATCCTGCGCCAGTAGGTGGGGCAGGACTCCAGTCCTGTCAGGATGGGCCTGCGGCCCACGAATCGTGATGAAAACCCGCGTGGGGCGGCGCCATGCGTCGCCGAAGAGCGGGCCTGCGAGGCCCGCGCAGGCTGCGAGCCTGCCCCACAGCGGCGGACAGAATGTAGAAAAGCGGTGGATTTTCGACCGTGCGCGGGTCCTCCAGGGCCCGCTCCTAAAGTAACCAAGTCAGCCCTGAGGGACTCACACAGGCCGACGTGGGCGTCGGCCCGCAGGACTCGAGTCCTGCCCGACAAACTAAGCTCGCATATCATTGAACGAGTTCTCAAACGATCTGAATATTCTGTTGCACCTGCCCAAGTGACGATGCCGATCAGAACGACAACAGCAGCAGAACCCCCGCGCTATCCGTCGTCGCGCCGGCGCCACTCGTAGTGACGGTAACCGCCTTCCCAGTGCCGCTCGTCTGGCTGCTGAAGCCGTAGCTGGTGTTGGGGCTTAGTCCCGTCACCATCAGCGTAGTCACGCCGGCCGGGGCGGCGAACGTCGCGCCCGTAAACGTCGAACTGCCGCTCTGCGGAAAATAAACCGCTGCGCTGCCGAACACCGCGCCGTCGAAGGCCGTACCGTTGGTGCTTTGCGTGTAGGTGGCCTGCGCCATGGCCACGCCGGGATTAGCCCCCTGCAGCACGTGCAGGAAGCGGGTGTCCTCGGGCAGCGTGGGGTCTTCCACCATGAAACTGTATTGCGTGGGTTCCAACTGCGCGATGGGATTCAGATTGCCGGCCCCATACACCGAAGAGATGCTGGGGTTCAGAGGCAGCAGCGTCTGGATGAACAACTGCTGTCCGTACGCCATGGTCTCGGTCGACACGTTGCCCGCAATAGTGGGATTGGTCACCAGGCTCAAATTGAAGCGTTTGAACAGGCCGGTATTCTGCGACGTAGCGCGGTCATAGACCACAATGTAGTCGTTGTTCAGCCACACAATCGAACGCGTGGCCTGTGTGACACTCAGGGCGGCGTCCGGCGGAGACCAAAAGTCGGGACGGTTGTAGAGATTCGTCAGATTGCTGGCGGCGTAGATATAGCCGGCGCCGCTGCTCATCACGGTGGTAGGATCGCCGGCATTGCTGCCCAGAATCCACTGTCCGCCATTGGCCCACTCTCCGCCCTCGTCCCATTGCAGATTCGCCGGCGTGCCATCCGTGCAGTAGTTCTGCAGCGATAACGTATTGTGATAAACGGAGGTCAACCCGACGGCGTTGTTGTCGTAGTTGCTCATCTCCTTGGTCAGAAACTCGCCGTTGCGGAAGAACTCGAACTGTCCGCCGTCGCCATCCTGGTGGTTGATCGACTCCCAACTGGCGCGGTAATCGAACATGGTGTTGTTCGAGGTCCAATCGCTGTGCGCGAAGATGCGGCCGGCGCCCGGATCGTAAAAGATGGTGGGGTAAGTGGGACGCGGATCGGTGCCCTCGGCGGCCGTCGGATCCAGCAGCATGTAATACAGAATCGTTTCCGTGAAGCTCCAAGGGTCGGTAATGCGCGACATCAAATAGCTTGGGCCGCCCTGCGCGGCGTTCACTACGAACCAGCGCGCCGCGTTGATATGAGTAGTGACTCCGGTCTCTTCGTCCATCATGGCCAGCAGGCCGAACGGGCGCATATAATCCGGCGTCACCCACAGACGCAGGATGTCGCCAAAGCTCCCGTACTGATAGATCGGACCCAGCCACGGTTGTTCCGAAAACACCTGCGCCGTGGGAGTGAGCGATGAAATGATGCCGGTGACCCAGCGATCCCACACTGGCGCGCCGATCAAACCAATCTGCGGTCCGGAGTAAGTGACGTTGTTGAAGCCGGCCGTTTGCAAGGCCAACAACTCGCCCAGCGCGAAGCCGAATGACTCGCCATAGAGCATGCCCTCCGGCGGAAGTCCGCCACTCGCCAGGCTGAATCCCGCGCCGCTCCCGCCGATGCCGTAGGCGTTCACCACGGTCGCGCCGTCGCCCATCATGGCGTACTGCTGGTAGAGCCACGCGCCGGTAGCATTCAGGATGTAGCTGCGCAGAGTGTTGCCCAGCGTGGAACTGGGCAGGCTGGGATTGATCGGCGGATCGTCGGTGGGATCGATGCTCAAGGCCATCATGGCGATCTCGCGCGCGTGGCCGATGTAGTAATTGTTGGACGCCATGCGATACGGCAGGTTATTCGGCAGAAGCTGCAAGCTGTTAGTCACTCCCACCGGCACGGGATGGTCGCCGCCCGCCGTCGAAGCGTTCAAGCATTCGTTAGCCCACAGCAGAAACACCGTTTGAATGGTGGCCTTATCGATGGCAGTCAGGATCGGGTTGCCGCTGGCGTCCGTGGCGTTATAGATCCAATCCACGATCAGCGGCCACTGCTCGCCCTGGCCGTTGGCGCGGTTGTAAGTGGGGAACATGGGATCGCGGAACGGCGCGCCCGTAAGCGGCCCCAGCGCCGCGATGTTGAACGCGTACATGATCAGGTTCCGCGCATATTGCGCATACAGGATGCGATTGGCGGGGTTGGGATCGATCAGCGAATTGAATGCCAGCACCGCGCCGTATTGTTCGGTCAGATAGCCCGTGTAGCCCTGCGTGTCGCCCGGATCGGGATAGTCCGGATTAGGCACGCCTCCGGGGAAGAACTGCGTGGTGTAAATATTGATCGCATTGTTTAGCACCGGCAGCATGCCCTGCTCATAGATGGGGTTCGAAGATGTGGCCCAGCTTTGCAGGCGCGGCAGGTCGTTTTGGGTGATCCACAGGCGCGGATGTGTCGTAACCGGAAACGGAATGGACGGCGGCGCGGCGAAGTTCGCCGTCACGGTGGCGTTCGCCGCGGGCATGGTAAGCGTGGTCGATGCGGAGTTGGCGGCTTCAACGGAGGCGCCGGTCCAGTCGGTGAATACTTCTCCCGGAGGCGCGGCATTCGCGGAGATCGCCACCACCGTGCCGGCCGCATATTGACCGCTGCCAGTGCCGTTGACTACCGTGAGTGTGTAAGCCGGCGCAGAGGAGTAGTTGGCCGTCACCGTGGTGTTCGCGGCCGGCATGGTGAGCGTAGTGGTGGACGCGCTGGGATTCTGTACGGCCGCGCCGGTCCAATCCAGGAACGATTGGCCCGCGCCGGCCGGGTTGGCCGTGATGGTCACGACTGTGCCGGCGTTGTAGCTGCCGCCGCCCGAACCGTTCACCACCGTCAGCGTGTACCCACCCGTGCTCCCGCCCCCCGTCACTGGCACCGTGAGGATGTTGCTGCAACCCGTGCCGGGGTTTTGCACGCAGAAAGTGGTGGAGGTGGCGGCCGATTGGTAGCCCGTGGCCGTAAGGCTGGTGGATTTGACTACGGTAGTCACCAACTGGTCAGGGCCATTGAACGCTTCAGCGCCCTTCTGGAAACCAGTGCCTGTAATAGTGACCGTGTAAGTCCCCTCTGGCAGGGGGTTCGGTGACACGGCCGTGATCTTCGGCCCGCGCTTGATGATGTAAGCGAAAGCGCTCCCCGATATCGCGGGGTTAGCCACGCTGGTGGCCGCGATCGTCACCGGATCCTGCGCCGGCGGAGCGGCGGGCGCGCGATAAAGACCTTTGGCATTGATGGTCCCGACCGTGGAGTTGCCGCCCTTCACGCCGCCGGCATACCAGGTGACGCCGGTCTTTGGCAAGCCGGTGACTTGGGCCGAATACTGGGCAGTCTGGCCCACCACCACCGAAGGCTCGGCGGGAGTGACGGTGATGGTCTGGGAGTATACGGCGCTCACGGACGCGACGCTCAGCAGCGCGATACCAAGGCTCTTGTACATTTTTTCCGTCATTCAGACTAAAGGTATGACGGGTGTTCCGCGGAAGCTACGCTGTAATCGGTTAACGATAACCTCAGTGGGGCAGGCTCGTAGCCTGCGCGGGCCTCGCAGGCCCGTTCCGCGGCAGGCATGCGTGCCTGCGCCACGAGGGCTCCCTACGGCGCCGCCACGGCGTACTGGATATGCTCGCTGGCGGATTCCTTCCCCTGCAGCGCGGTAATCTGTAACTCGCAATTGCCGGGCCGCGTGGCGGCGGCCACGAACATCGGAATCGTCCCGGTTGCGTCGGGCGCCGGAAGATCGGCCGTCGACTCCGCGAACACCTTCCCGCCAGTCTTGAACTCGACGTGAATTTTGGGCTTCTCCGCATTCGATTTGTCCGGATACACCACAAAGTACACGTACCGTTTGTTAGCGGGATTTACCGTGGCTTCCACCATCGGAACCACATGCTTCCCCTTGAAAGTCAGGGGATCGGGGTCCGCTTGAGCGTTGGCCGGCTCCATATGCTCCACTACGACCAGGCTGCTGATCCCCACCCCCTTGGACGGCGCGGGGATGTCGACCTGCGCGGTCTCGGCGGTCGCCTGGCTCCCTTCCCGGTCCACCACCGCGGCTTCTACTGTATAATGGCCCGGCGGAAGATCCACCGGATGCGTATAGGTCTGCGACGTCGCCCGCACCGCCGCCAGGTTCGCGTCCGCGATGAAGTAAGGCTGGTCCACGCTGTATTTGTCGACCACCTCTCCGTTGGCGTCCCGGATCAGCGCGAATAGCGATACCTCGAACTTGTGGAGCTTGCGCGCCGGGTCCGCGCTAGCGCCCAGTTTCCCACCCGGCAATTCGAAAACCAGCGTGCCCCGCGAATTCGCGCCCTCGGCCTGGAAATGGTAAGCGCTCACGTGGAAATCGAAAGAGTGCGGCCGTGGATCGGCGCTCAGGACCGCCAAGCCGGTGGACTCCGCCGGCGTCAACGGACCGGCGCCTTTCAGATCCGGCATGGCGAAATACCCGGTGCGGCTTTCCACCAGCAGATCCTTACGCGCCAGCTTTACCTCAATCTTCCGCAGACGCCCGTCGAACTTCTTCGACGTGGGATGATATACCGCTTCATAATGCGCGTCCAAAGTCTCGGCCAGTTGTTGGAACGGCTTGCGGAAATCGTTGGTGTTGGCGATCAGGAATCCGCCCGTGCCTTCCGACAACTGCCGCAGGCTGGCCTGCGTATCCGACGTGCGCACGGCGGAAATGGTATCGTCTCCCTGCCGGCTGTTCTGCCGCATCACCGCGGCGCTGGCGTTCAGTTTGCTCTGGTTTTGGCTGACCGATGCCATTTGCCCCGAGGCCAGCTTGCCGGACTGCGCGGTGTCGTTCATCGCGCTCATCTCCGTGCTATCGAGCGCGTAAAACGTGATGCCGTGGCTATTGGCATTGGTCAGAATCTTCTGGAACCGGTCCGGGTCTCCCGTGGTAACCAACCCGGTCGTCACCAGCAGAACAGTCTTTCGTCCTGGCAGCGTGCCCAGTTGGTTGATCAGCGTGATGATGCGGTCGGTTTCGTGCATGCCCGTAATGTTGGCGAAGTCGCTGCGCTCGCGGACCTGGTCGCCCCGTACGCGATTCGCGCCCGTGCCCGTGGAAACGTCCGCGCCCATGATGGTCGTGCCGGCCACCTCGCCCCCGGTCACGTCAACCGAAACACTGGCGCTGTGCGTGGCGTTGTTCACCGCCGCATTCACCGTCACGATGTTCGGACTGGCGGTGAGCAGCGCTTCCGAAGCCCTGCCGAAATCCATGGGCTTCGCATTGAACGCCCCGGCCAGCGACTGCAGCAATTCATCCCGGTTCTTCGTGAACTCATGCAGCGGGATCACGCTCTCGTTCAAATTGAAAATACCGATGTAGGTCTCCGGCGGCAAATTGCTTTTGATGAACTCCTTGACAATTTCCACCGCGTGCGGCCGCGTGACCGGATCGATGTTATGGAAAACGATGCAGACCGTGTTGACTTCCCGCAGCGGCAGCGATGCGCCAGTGGTTTTTTCCGGTTTGGCCTGATCGGCCCCCCGCTGCTGCTCCTCGCGGCCCGGCACCATGCGGAAACTGAGCAGTTCCTGGCGCACGCCGTCCTCGAAGATCTCGACGTCGCCGGGCTTGACGTTTTTCACCTGCTTGCCCTTCTTGTCGCGCACTACAAGATCGAGCGCCACTTCCGTGGTGGTAACCCGGATCGTCGATCCAGGCGCGGGGGGAGTTGCGTCCTGCGCCCGGCCGGGGCTGGCGGCGGTCGCAACGAGGCAAACAAGGAGCGGAACACCAACCTTTTGCATAGGATAATTCTATCTCTTTCCGCCGGCGCTTGTGGGGCAGGCTCGCAGCCTGCGCGGGCCTCGCAGGCCCGCTCTTCATAGAGCGAAGCTCGCCATTCGTTCTTTCCACCGCCATTCAGGCCCGTATTATCCTGAAGCTTAATGCGATGGCGAACATTCGCGCTCTTCGTGCCCCTGCTGGCCGCGGCCGCCGCCACCCTGGGCCCCATCGCATTCGAAGAAATCGCGGACCGTGCCGGCATCCACTTCATCGCCGACAGTTGCCCCACACCCAACAAGAACCTGCCCGAAACCATGCTGGCCGGCGTGGCGCTCTTCGATTACGATAACGACGGTTACCTGGATATTTATTTCGTCAACGGCGCGGCCATCCCCTCGCTGCGCAAAGAGTCGCCCAAATACTGGAACCGCCTCTTCCACAACAACCATGACGGCACCTTCACCGACGTCACCGAAAAGGCCGGCGTGCAAGGCGAGGGTTACGGCATGGGCGTCGCCATCGGAGATTACGACAACGATGGCTGGCCCGACATCTTTCTCGCCAACGTGACCAAGAATCAGCTTCTGCATAACAACCACGACGGCACGTTCACCGACGTCACCGACAAGGCCGGAGTCGGCGGCGGCCTCCTCGACGGCAAGAAAATGTGGGCGGTGGCCGCCGGCTGGTTCGACTACGATAACGACGGCCGCCTGGACCTGTTCGTCTCCAACTATTGCAAGTGGGAAGTTAATAGGGATCCCTTCTGCGGGCCCAATCCGAACCTGCGCGCCTATTGCCACCCGCAAAACTACGCGCCGCTTCCGAACACGCTTTACCACAACAACGGGGACGGCACGTTTGCCGACGTGTCCGTCTCTACCGGTATCGGCCAGATCCGCGGCAAGGGCATGGGCGTGGCCTTCGCCGATTACGACCACGACGGCTTTATGGACGTCTTCGTGGCCAATGACAACGCCCCCAATATGCTGTTCCATAATCTGGGTGGCAAGAAATTCCAGGAGGTGGCGCTGCAGACCGGAGTCGCCTACCCCGAGTCCGGCGCCTACGTTTCGGGCATGGGCGCCGATTTCCGGGACATCGACAACGACGGCTACGACGATATCTGGGTGACCGCCTTCGAAGGCGATACTTTTCCGCTATTCAAGAATCGCGGCGCCGCCGGAGACTTCGCCGAGATCACCGCCGTCTCCGGGGTGGCCGCCGTCACCCGCCCCATGTCGGGCTGGTCGAATGGCATCGTGGATCTCGACAACGACGGCTGGAAGGATCTGTTGGTGGTGCGCGGGCACGCCCTGGACAATATCGCCCAGATGTCGTCGCGCCAACCGGAAGAACCCAACACGGTCTTGCGCAACCTGGGAAACGGGAAGTTTCAGGATGTGAGCGCGGACGCCGGCGCGGATTTCCGGAGCCCCGCGCCCCATCGCGGCGTGGCGTTCGGCGACGTGGATAACGATGGCCGCATCGACGCCGTGGTCAGCGTGCTCAACGGGAAGGCGCAATACTTCCACAATATTTCGCCAAACGGGAATCACTGGATTCTGCTGAAGCTGGTGGGCGTGAAGAGCAATCGCATGGGACTGGGGGCGCAGGTGCGCATCGCCACCGATGCGGGCGTGCAGTACAATCACGCCACCACCAGCACCGGCTACGCCTGCTCGAGCGATCCGCGCGTGCACTTCGGTTTAGGGCGGGCGCGGGTGGTGAAGGAGATCGATATCACCTGGCCCAGCCGCATCCATCAGACCCTGCACAACGTGCCCGCCGACCGGATTCTGACTATCACGGAGAAGGCTGGGGAAACCGCCGCGCCGCCCCCTCCCGCGGGGCAACCTCCGGATCGTGAGCGTTCTGCAAATTCAGCAGATACTGCGGCGACCTGCCGAAGTAACGCGCCAGGCGCATAGCGGTGTCTCGTCGCGAAGCAGTTCGCCCGGATGGGCGGCAATTTGGTTCTTTGCGCCATGGTTTTCCCCGTCGCCTCTGCATGCCTCCAACTCGTCCCCCCGGATGGCCGCCAGAGCGGCGAGGCTCGTGGCCGCATGCAGCCCAGCGCAACCGCCATCCGCCCCAAACGCTGAAAGCTGATTGCTGAAAGCCGATTGCTAAAAGCTGAAAGCTGATTGCTAAAAGCTGAAAGCTGATTGCTAAAAGCTGAAAGCCCGATTGACGCCCCCCTCGCCGTTCGCTATCCTAAGTCTTTCCAGATAGAGGCGCGGCGGCCATCACTAGCCGGGCGGATATTTCCGACAGAGCTGCGGAAGTCCGGCGAAAGGGGCCGATTGTAGTTCCGCCGAAACCGGCGCGGATGGCTCATCGCCGCAATGGTTGGGGGGTAAGGTCAACACCTGCCCACTGTCACCCGATTCTGAGTACGCGGGTGGAGCGCTATCGGAAGCGAAGACTCGCCGGACCTCCGCGTCTTTTCTTCTGCCTTCGTCTCCCGCCCGCAGGCATGGCACTATGCACCTTTTCGAGCTAACGCGGGCGCTCATCGATACCGAATCCATCACCGGCAACGAGGAGCGTGTCGGCCTGCAGCTGCTGGATTATGTTTCCGCGCTTGCCGCCCGCTATGATGGCCACGCGGAGCGTTCCGCAGTCGACGGACGCCGTGCCAACGTCTTCGTCCGCTGGGGCGACCGGCCCACCGTCACGCTCTCCACCCATATGGATACCGTGCCGCCGTTCATCCCCTCGCGCGAGGACGCCGAACATATCTGGGGACGCGGCGCGTGCGACACCAAGGGCATCGTCGCCGCCATGCTCAAAGCCGCCGAGGCGCTCCTCGAAGACGGTGTCCGCAATTTCGGCGTGCTGTTCGTGGTCGGCGAGGAACGCAACAGCGCGGGCGCCTATCACGCGGCGGCGCATTCCAAAGGCGCCCGCTATCTCATCAACGGCGAGCCTACCGAAAACAAGCTGGCGCTCGGCTCCAAGGGCGCGCTGCGCTACGAAATCGCGGCCGCCGGGCGCATGGCGCACTCCGCGTATCCGGAATTGGGCGAATCCGCCATCGACAAACTCCTCGACGCGCTGGCCCGCATCCGCGCCATCCCGCTGCCCGTCGACGATCTGCTCGGCCCCAGCACTCTGAACATCGGAACCATCGCCGGCGGGCGCGCACCCAACGTCATCGCCGACCAGGCCACCGCCGAAATTTTCGTTCGCCTGGTCGGAGATTCGACGGCCACCAAGGACGCCATCGCCGCCGCCGTATCCGGAAAGGCGGAGGCGCGCGAAATGATCGAGATTCCCGCCGTGCGGCTTGGCTCGCTCCCGGGGATCGAAACTACGGTGGTTGCCTACACCACCGACATCCCGGCATTCGGCGACGCCTGGGGCACGCCGTTCCTGATCGGTCCCGGCTCCATCCACGTGGCCCACACGCTCGACGAGCGCATCCCCAAGCGCCAACTGGAAGACGCCGTCGGAATCTATCGAAGAATGGTCACCCAACTGCTGGAGTGGGGCAGACCTCCAGGTCTGCGCGGGGCCTCCAGGCCCCGCTCTTCGCAGCTAGAGAAATAACCTATGCAAACCAAAATCGAAGTCGGCATCCTCGGCGCCACCGGCATGGTGGGCCAGCATTTCGTCAAATTCCTCCAGAACCATCCCTGGTTCGACCTCAAATGGCTCGGCGCCAGCGACCGTTCCGCCGGCAAGCCCTACCACGCAGCCACCGCCTGGCGGCTCGCAGGCGCAATGCCGGATTCCATTGCCGGCCTGCACGTAGGCGAATGCAAACCCGGCAACGCCCCGCGCCTGCTCTTCTCCGCCATGGACGCCTCCGTAGCCACCGAAATCGAGCGCGCATTTGCCCAAGCCGGCCACGTGGTAGTCTCCAACTCCAAGAACCACCGCATGGAACCGGATGTGCCCCTGCTGGTCCCCGAGGTAAATCCCGACCACCTCAAACTCATCCCTGGCCAGCAGCGCAACCGCGGCTGGAAAGGTCAAATTGTCACCAATCCCAATTGCTCCACGATCGTGCTGACCATGGCGCTCGGCCCGCTGAAGCCGTTTGGCATCACGCGTGTCATCACCACCACGCTGCAGGCCATCTCCGGCGCGGGCTATCCCGGCGTGCCGTCCATGGATATCAACGCCAACGTCATCCCATACATCGGTGGCGAAGAGGAGAAGATGCAGCAGGAAACCCAGAAAATCCTGGGCGATTTCCGCGGCAGCCACATCGAGCCGCTCGCCGCCAAAGTCAGCGCGCATTGCAATCGCGTCCCGGTGGTCGACGGCCACACCGTCACGGTCTCGGTCGAGTTCTCTTCGAAGCCCTCAGAATCCGACCTGCGCCACGCCTTCGACCATTTCACCAGCGTGCCCCAGCAGCGCCACCTTCCCAGCGCGCCGCCGCGCCCCGTCATCTATATAGATGAAAAGGACCGCCCCCAGCCGCGCCGCGATGCCGAGCGTGAAAACGGCATGGCCGCGTTCATCGGCCGCCTGCGCCCCTGCCCCGCCCTCGATTATAAATTCGTCGCGCTCGCCCACAACACCGTGCGTGGGGCGGCGGGCGCGGCCGTGCTTAACGCCGAGCTGATGCATTCGGAAGGATTGCTCGACTGATGATCGTCATGAAATTCGGCGGCACGTCGGTGGAATCGGCGGCCGCCATCGAGCGCGTCGCGTCCATCGTGAAAGCCCGCGCCAGCCGCCGCCCCGTCGTGGTCGTCTCCGCCATGGGCAAGACCACCAACAAGCTGCTGGCCATCGCCTCCACCGCCATCGAGGGCGCGCGCGAAGAATACATCCGCCAGATCCACGACCTGCGCGATTTCCACTCCCGCGAGGCGCGCCTGGTAGTTCCCCTGGCCGACCGCGCCGAGCTTGACCGCCTCCTCGACGAGCATTTCCAGGAGCTCACCGAACTCGTCAAAGGACTGGCCGTGCTGGGCGAGCTGACGCCGCGCTCCATCGACGCCATCTCCAGCTATGGCGAGCGCCTTTCCAGCTACATTGTCACGCTCGCGTTCCGCCACTTCGGCATGGACGCCGCCCACCTGGATTCCCGCCAGGTGATCGTCACGGACCGCCGTCACACCCAGGCCGCGCCGCTCTATCCGGAAACCTACGCGCGCCTGGCCGCCGTGGTGCCCGCGTTGGCAGAAGACAGGATCGTGGTGATGGGCGGCTTCATCGCGGCCACCGAGGATGGCGTCACCACCACGCTCGGCCGCGGCGGGTCCGACTTCACCGCCTCCATCGTCGGCGCGGGCATCGGCGCCGAAGAGATCCAGATCTGGACCGACGTCGACGGCATGCTCACGGCCGATCCCACCATCCTTCCCGGCGGCCATCGCGTGAAAACCATCTCGTTCGCCGAAGCTGCCGAACTGGCCTACTTCGGCGCCAAAGTGCTGCATCCCGCGACCGTCGTGCCGGCCGTCGAAAAAAACATCCCCGTGCTGATCCTGAATTCGCGCCGCCCCGATATCTCCGGCACCCGCATCGTCTCCGAATCCGTGCCCTGCGCCAACGTGGTGAAGTCCATCGCCTGCAAGCGCAAAATCACCCTGGTGAACGTGCATTCCACGCGCATGCTGATGGCGCATGGCTTCCTCCGCCGCATCTTCGAAGTCTTCGACCGCCACGAAACCGCCGTCGATATGGTGTCGACCTCTGAAGTCAGCGTCTCGCTCACCATCGACAATACCAAGGCGCTGGACGCCATCTGCAAAGAGCTGAGCCAGTTTTCCGAAGTGTCCATCGAAGACGGGCAAGCCATCGTATGCCTGGTGGGTGATAATATACGCTACACGCCGGGCGTGGCCATGCGGGTTTTTGGCGCGCTCGACGGCATCAATATCCGCATGATCTCGCAAGGAGCGTCGCTGCTGAATCTCAGCTTAGTGGTCGCCGGGAAGGATCTGCACGCCGCCGTGGAAGCGCTGCACACCGAGTTCTTCGCCGACCTGGACGCCGAGGTCTTCGATGCCGCCTGACGTGGGGCAGGCTCGCAGCCTGCGGCCGCCTCGTACGCCGCCATACAACCTCGCCATCGTCGGCTACGGCAAAATGGGCCGCCTCATCGAGCGATTCGCGCCGGAATACGGTTTCACCGTGGCGCTGAAGCTCGACGAATTCAACAACGCCGCGCACGAAGGTGTGACGCCCGCCAACTTCCAAGACATCGACGTCGCGGTGGATTTCTCCATCCCCGCCGCCGTGGCCGAAAACGTGGACCGCATCGCCGCGCTGGGTGTGAACATCGTAGTGGGCACCACCGGGTGGCTCGGCGAACTCGAGCGCGTCAAATCCGCCGTCGCGCGTCACCACATCGGCCTGGTTTGGAGTCCGAATTTTTCCGTCGGAGTGAACGTCTTCTTCCGCCTCGTATCGGAAGCCGCGCGGCTGCTCGCCAACGAACCGTCCTACGGCGCATGGGCTTGGGAAATCCACCACGCGACGAAAAAGGACGCACCTTCCGGTACACTGTTGAAGTTGGTCGAAGAGATGAAGAAATCCGGCTTCGAGCGCCCCGTCGACATCGGCGCCAACCGCGCCGGCGCGCACCCCGGCACGCACGAAATCGGATTCGACTCCGCCGCCGACACCATCACGCTGCGCCACGCCGCGCGCAGCCGCGAAGGCTTTGCCCGAGGCGCACTGAAAGCCGCGCAATGGCTGGTCGGCCAAAAAGGTTTCCACGAATTCAGCGAGGTACTGTTTACATGAGACGAGAATGTCCGCTAATTACGCGGAAAGAAGCTCTGCTTCAGGATTTCCGGAGAGGTTTGCCGATCGCTTCATAAAGTGGATGCCGGATCGTTATGGCAGTGGATTTGTCCCTGGAAACGGCCGAGAAATATTTTTGGACGTGGCTCGATTTCATTCGGCTTGGGCCCGTGCGTTTCCGCCTGCGGCTGCGGAGTCATCCCGACCGTTACCTCACTTCCGGACAGTTTTTCCTCGGCACTATGGTCGTTTGTGCGGCGCTCTGGCTGATCACCATCGGCACGATCCGGGAGGCTCAAATATCCGCCCTGCGGCCGTACACGTCCTTCATGGGCAATAATAGCCAGATATTCATCGGCAGACGCGTCCTATACGTCTTCGTAAGCGTCATTGCGGGCGCCGCGATGCAACGGCTGGTCATATGGTGGCCACTGGGGAGTCCGGCGGACATCGCCGACCTGCTTACCGCGAAATTTTATGGCTCGGCCATCTTCGCGGTTTTGGTGGCGCTCGATTGCCTGTTGGCAAGCGGCCTGGTGCTGATTCTGCCCTATATCGCGGCCGGCAACGTCCCACGGCTGATTATTCTTTGTTCGGCGTGCGAGCTTTTCCTGTTCACCGCCGTAGGCGTTTACTACGACATCTGGTCGCTCAGTGCCTTCTGCCGCCTGCGCGTCCGCCGGTTACTCGAAGGGTTGGTGATCCTATGGGCCGGTTTAGCGGTGCTCGGCGCGTCCATCGGAGGCATTATCGGAGGGATGATCGGCGGGATGTCCGACGCCCTGAAAACGGCGCACTCCCACACTTTGACGGGCATTGCCATGCTTGCCGCCACGTTCGCTTTCGTATTTGTCCTGTCGGTCGGATTGGGGTCGCTGCCACTCGCAGGGTTGTTTCTGGTTCTGCGCAAGCGGCTGCCTAAGCTGCGGCAAGCTGTTCAGGAAGAATACGCAAATCTTTGATGGGTTCGAGACCTCGCTTATGCTAGGAAAAGGTTAGACGATATGAATACTTTTACCGGCTGTGGTACTGCGTTACTCACTCCCTTCCGCTCCGATCAGTCGCTCGACGAAGCCACCCTCCGCCGGCTGGTCCGCCGCCAGATCGACGCCGGCATCGATTTTCTGGTGCCTTGCGGCACCACGGGCGAAAGCCCCACGCTCACCCGCGCCGAACACCTGCGCGTCGTCGAGATTACGGTCGAAGAGGCCAAGGGCCGCGTCCCGGTGCTGGGCGGCGCGGGCGGCTACAACACGCGCGAAGTCGTCGAACTGGCGCGCGAGCTCGAACACCTCGGTGTCGACGGCATCCTCTCCGTCACTCCCTACTACAACAAGCCCACGCAGGAAGGTCTTTACCAGCACTACCAGGCCATTGCCGGGTCCATCCGCCTGCCCATCGTTGTGTACAGCGTGCAAGGGCGCACCGGCGTGAACGTCGAACCCGCCACGCTCGCCCGCCTGGCCGCCATCCCCAACATAGTCGGCGTGAAGGAAGCCTCCGGCAACATCGCCCAGATGGCCAGCGTCATCCACCAGGTCCCGCCCGATTTCACCGTGCTCTCGGGCGACGACGCCATCGCCCTGCCCCTGATCGCGCTGGGCGGCCGCGGCATCGTCTCGGTAGCATCCAACGAAATCCCCGCCGAAATGACGCAACTGGCGCAACTCTGCCTGGCCGGCGATTTCGCCGCCGCGCGCGCCGTGCAACGCAAATATCTGCCGCTCATGGAGATCAATTTCGTCGAGTCGAATCCCATTCCCGTCAAGGCCGCGCTGGCGCTAATGGGACTGCTCGAACCCGTCTACCGCCTGCCCATGGTCCCTCCCAAACCGGAGAACCTCGCCAAAATCGGAAAGGTGTTGGAATCCGTCAACCTGTTGGGCCGAGTGACCGTTGCAAGCTGAGTGGGGCAGGCGCGCAGCCTGCGCGGGCCTCGCAGGCCCGCTCTTCGGCGAGCAAAGCTCGCCGGCGGCTATCAGCTTTCAGCCGTCGGCAATCTCACCTCGACACTGCAACTTCTTGGCGTTTGCGGGGTTCGTTCTGCAAAACAGACTCACGAAAGGTTTCTTAATGCGAGCTCTCCGGATCGTTTGTTACAGCATGATTGCAATTTGGCCGCCTGCTGGCAGGTGCCAGGGCATCTTGCCACTGTGCTCCCCCAACATCGTGGCCAACCAGGTGGTGGCGTCCGCCGCGCAAAGAGAGGCAGCCGGCGATATCGCGCAGCCACCGCTCACCGATCTGGCGGACGGCTTCGCCTGGCCCGACACGCCGGTGGGCGCCATCAAGACCGCCAGCGGCTACGCATTCTTCGGCAGCGACGGCGGCAGCCACGCCCGCCAGTTCTGGCAAGGGCACTGGTATGGAAATAATAAGTATGGGTCCATTACGCGGTCGGTGGGATCGCTCGATAATCCACTGGGCTCGGGACCGCCCACCGACGTCACCATCGATCCGAACCCCGATCCGGCGGTAAACCCTTATTATCAGAGCTATGATTACATGGGCGGCGGGCCGGTCTACCAAGTGCCGCCCGGGATGTTTGGCGCGGGCAACCTACTGCTGGTTTATCACGCTGAGATTCCGACCGTCCAGACGCAGAGCTTTTATTCCGTGCTGGGCCTGGCGGCATCGTTGGACGACGGCATGAGCTGGACCGACTTAGGCGAAATTATACGGGTGAATCAGGCGTATCGAACGGATTTGGACGGTTTCGATATCGGCGATGCGCCTCTGGCGGTTTCGCCCGATGGTCAATACTTCTATATCTACTTCGAAGATTGGCTCGCCAACGGGACCACGCATTGGGGAAACACGCTCACTCTGGCTTCCGTGGCAAGGGCGCCGGTCGCGTCTGTGCTGGCAGCCGCTTTCGGCAGCCAGCCGCATGCCGCCTCATTTCAGAAGTATTATAACGGCGATTGGAACCTGCAGCCGGGAATTGGCGGCTATTCCACGGACTTGAATCCGAATGCGGGATACAGCGGCGAACTCCAGGTCGCTTACAACGCCGCGATCGAGCGCTACCAGATGATAGTAGGAGAGGGAGTTGTGGTGGCGTACGCGGAGTCTCCCAACGGCCTTGTCTGGACACTGCCCTCCTTACTATATGACTTCAGTAACTCGCCGGGTCAACCTACGACCTATGTCGCCCCGGTTGGCGGCGGAGACGACCCGCGGATACTGGGACGGCAGTTCTATATCTATTACACCCGATACCCGCAGGATGGCGCGGGTTGGAATGGCGCGACGCTGAACAGGTTTACAATTTCCTGTCAGTGAGGCAGCTATCAGCTGTCGGCAGGCATCAGCGGGCTAGCACTTCCTCGCGCAGCACGGCCCTTCCGGCCAGCGCTTCGCGAAAGCCGAGGACAGCCAGCGCCAGTACGGTTACGAGCGCCAGCAGCGACTGTCCGGCGTACCACTTTGAGAAATCCAGCGTCAGTGGGAAGTCGGACAGCAGCGCATTGACGAAGAGCGAGACGGCCACCGCGACCAGCCCGTATCGAATCAGGATGTAGAAGGTCAGATTGGCGATCGCGACGCTGAACAGCGAGCCGGCCACCGGATGGCTGAAGCCGAGGTTGTTCAGCGCCACGTTGAGAGTGCAGTAGAGGGCGGCCGCGCCCCACTCGCTGCGCGCGACCAGGCGGAAAAGAAAGATGACGAACAGCAGCACCAGCGCCTCGATCATGCAGATGCCCAGTTGCGCCACCCACGTGCTGGCCGCCCCGCGCAGTCCATCGACCGGGGCGGCTTCGGTGAGGAACCACGGCGGAGCCCCCAGGTACGCGCGCACGAGTTGCCGGCACTCGGAGAGCACGGTGACCGCCACGCCGGCGACGGCGCCCACCAGGACCTCGCCGCCCACGATGGGATCACGCAGCCGGCCGGCGATCATACGGCTCCATCCGATAATCGTCTGGGGCCAGCGCCGGCGGACGTAAGGCTCCAGTGCGATATAAAGCACCCACAACACACCGGCCCACAGCAGGGAAGCGCTGATTCCCGTGATCAGGCTTTGCAACTCCGCGATGGTGGGCACATGATTCGAGCCGATCAACCACAGCAACATCCAGTTGGCAAAGACGAAGGCCGCCAGGCGAAAGGCGCCGCGCCGGTCGCCGCGGCCCAGGCGCGCATTCCGTCGCGCCAGCAGCGCGCCACCGGTCATCGCCACCGCGAACACTCCCGCCCAGATGAGGTCCTCGGGCCGCGGCCCGCGACCGGGCGCCGGATTGGTCCACGGTCCGACGATACGGAAATAGGATGGCTTCCCATGCCACGAGGCCGCTTCCAGCCGTAGCGAGTTGGCCGGGTGGCCTGGATATGCGCCGAGCCAGGCGGCGCGCGCGTCGTACGGCGATGGCGGCGTCCACCGTGGCAGGGTTGGCGAGAAGCGGGCCGGGTCCAGACCAGCCGCGCTGAACAGCGAACTCCAATCGGGCGGATGGGCGGTTTTCGGGGTATCCTGTGCCTCGTGGACATCCTCGATTTGCGGCGGCACAGCCTCCAGCAGGTATAGCCGGCCTCGCAGGTCGGTCTCCAGCAGGATTGTGCCCGGATCGATCAAAGGAGGGTTCGAGTCCGACACCGTGCGGGACGGGGAAAGTCCTATGCTGGCCGTGCCAAACCACACACCGGGCACCATATATTGCGGGCTTTGTCGATACCAGAAATAGACGAGCGGCGGCTGCTGCGCAACCAGAAGCGCCCAGCGATCGGGCGATGGATCGTGCCGCTCCACATAGTTCAGGTAGGATGAGGCGCCGTCAAATCCGAAATGGCTGTCTACGGGCGGCTCTGTGTATCCAAACCCGTGCACCAGATCGCGGGCGCGCTCCCTCAGGACATCCGGAGGTTTATCCGTAGGCAGGCTGCCAAACACGTCCGCCTTGCTGTGCAACACCGCGGCCACGGCCACCCCTGCCACGGCGAGCAGCAACAACGCGACCGCCAGCCGCACGCTGACCGTGGCCGTTTCACGCGAGGCCGCCACCATTTCGGGCGAAGGCGTTTCGCCGGCGGCCAGCGCCGCGGCCAGCGGGTCGCCGCCGGGCAGCGCCGCCGCCACCAATAGCGCCGACGGGGGACGCCGCGCCGGATCCGGTTCCAGGCAGCGCAGGATGACGCGCTCCACGGCCGGGTCCAGATCGCGCACCAGGGTGGATGGGCTGGCGGGCGCGCCGTTCTCTTCGAGGCGCAGCAACTCCTCGCGCGACTGCGCTTTAAATGCGCGCCGGCCGGTGAACATCTCGTAGAGCACCAGTCCCAACGCGTAAATATCGCTGCGCACATCGGCCTGGTTGCCGGCCAACTGCTCTGGCGCCATGTAGGCGGGCGTACCGTAGCGCGCTTCCGCCCCGGTGACTTGCGCGGCCAGCGCCGCCAGCCCGAAATCGGTGATCAACACCTGGCCGCGGCCGTCGATCATGATGTTGCCGGGCTTGAAGTCGCGATGCAGGACGCCTTTTGCGTGGGCGGCGGCCAGCGCCGCGCACAACCGGCGAGCGATTTCGACGGCTTTATCGGAGGGCAGCCGGCCGATGCGCCGCAGCAGCGACGACAGGTCCTCGCCATCCACGTATTCCATGGAGAGGAACGGCATGCCCTCCCATTCGCCGATATCGTACACGCGGCATACGTTGGGATGGGAGACTTGCCGCGCGATGCGGACTTCGTTGTGGAAGCGCGCCAGCGCCGGGGCGTCGCGCGACATGGCGGCGGGCAAAAACTTAAGCGCGACGGGCTGTTCCAGCTTGTTGTCGTAGGCACGGTAGACTTCGCCCATGCCGCCGCGCCCGGCCAGCGAGAGGATGCGATAGCGTCCCGCGACCACGGCGCCGGCGGCGAAGCGCCCATCGACGGACGTGGTGGGCGTGACGGAAGGCGGCCCCGATGTGACCGTATCCGCCCTCGATGGAGATTCCAGTGGGGATTCGAGCGGGCGTCCGCAGGCGGCGCAATAGCGGCTGCCCTCCGGCATGGCGAAAGCGCAGGAGGGGCATTGAGGCATATCGGGCCGTCGAACTGACACTGTAGCAAACGGCGCGCGCTTGCCGGCACCGTTCGGGCCGCGCCATTTGGCGCTATAATCAACGACAGAATGGTAAGCGAACTCCAGGCTGTAATTGAAGAGCTCGGCGGCGAACCGGTGCTGGGCCGCCGGCTGCGCAGCGGCGCCGATCTCCAGGCCGCCATTCGAGAGGGATTTCCGCAACCCGTCGTGCAGGAGGTAATGCAAGGCGCGGGCATCACGCTGAAGGAACTGGCGTCCAGCCTCGATCTTTCGGCGCGCAGCCTGCAGCGGAGACGCGAAGGACGTCTGGCCGGGTATGAATCGGATCGCCTCTACCGTCTCGCGCGAATCGTGGCTTTGGCCAAACACTACATCGGCAATGAGGAGATGGCCACGCGATGGCTGAAGCGCACGAACCGGGCTTTAGGCGGCGCAACTCCGCTCGAATCCATCGATACGGAGATCGGAGCGCGAACGGTGGAAGAGGTCCTCGGCCGCATCGCCTATGGCGGCGTGAGTTGACGCGGGTTTACCGAATTCTCCGCCGGCAGTTTTCAAAGAAGCCCCTGGACGGAGAGGGCGCGTACCGCTTCGGCGGACGCTGGTCGAGCGCCGGCGTGCGTTTGGCGTACACTGCCGAGCATTTGTCGCTCGCGGTGCTCGAATACTTCGTCCACATCGATGCGGACGATGCGCCACGCGATCTGGTGGCGGTCGCGGCGGATATTCCCGCTAGCGTCTCGCGGATCAAGGTGGCCGAAAAGCGCCTGCCCGCGGACTGGCGGCGCAGCCCGGCGCCGCCAAGCCTGGCGGCGATCGGCGACGGTTTCGTCAGCGCCGGCCGCGCCGCGATTCTGATCGTGCCTTCCGCGCTCGCTCCCGCCGAATCGAACTGGCTTATTAATCCGGGGCATCCGGACATGGCTAAGATCCGCGTGCGTCCGTCCGAGACGTTTCGTTACGATCCGCGGTTTTTTCAATAAGCGCGAGGCAGGGGCGGGCGAAAGCGCGTGTCCGCTACTGAATCTGATAGGACAGCCGCACTTCCACGGTCTTCGGCGGGAAGCAGGAGTTGGTATTGCAGGCCTGGTAGCGCAGTTTGCCTAGCATGATTCCCGGTCCTTGGGATGCTGCGGCGGGCACCTTGAACTTAGCGAGCAGATCGAAATCGCCAGTGAAGACGGAGAGCGGCTTGTCGGAGAACTCGTACTTCTCCAGTTGCGGCTTGGGGAAGACCGTGGGGCCGTCGGACTCCAGCGCGCCGCCGGACTCCCATTTCAGCGACAGCGGGATCAAGTAGTCGTCGCTCGGGTGGTTGCTGTTGACGTGAAAGCCGGGCTGGATGGACACCGCGATCTTCGCCTCTGCAGAGGCGCCGCGCTTGGCCACCAGCTTCTGTGAAGCTTCCGCGGAGAGATACTGCTTACCTTGCGCCCACAAGCTCGGCAGGCAGAGACACGCCGCCAGAACCGCCAGCGGGACGCGCCGCACCTTCCATGATCCCCCCGCCGTGCGGGCGTGCTTGCAATAGTTGTTCGATAGCATTTTCAAATTCACCCTTACTCGTCAGCCCCACATGCACGTCGGCGATCTTGCCATCCCGGTCGATCAGGAAGGTGGTCGGGAGAGCCTCAATGCCGCCGAACTTATCGGCGGTGGAGTCGTTGCCGACCACCACGCGGTAATTGATTCCCACGTCGGCGACAAAAGGCTTGACGGCGTCCCAGCCCTCGTCGTCCATATCGATGCCCAGCACGGCGAAGCCCTGGTCTTTGTGCTTGCGCTCGAAATCCATGAACCAGGGGATCTCGATTTTGCAGGGGCCGCAATAGGTGGCCCAGAAGTCCAGCAAGACCACTTTGCCTTTGTAGTCGGACAGGCGCACGGTTTTGCCGTCGGCGTCTTTCAGTGCGAAATCGGGGGCGGCGTGCCGTTCAGTATCCGGCTTCAGCGATGCGGCCTTGGCGGGCCTCACCGGCGAGCAGCCATAGATCGTGCAGCCCAACAGGAATCCGGTGAGCAGCACGGTGCCCAGGCGCAGAGCCGACATAGAACCTCCTCCACTTTTCACTATATATCGATTATATCGAGATTCGATTGGATACATCGGACTGGTGGAACCATTGGCGGCGGCGCTCGCGGAAGCGGCCGGCCAGGGTGTATTCGGGGTGCGCGGAGACGCCCGAGAACATCCACGCCGCGGTGTCGCAGAAGCTTTCGCAGACGTATTCGCGCCAGGGGCGGGTGCGGCGTGCGGCGTCGCGCGCGGCGAGGGCGTGTTTCCGCCACTCCGCGGACCAGCCTAATTCGCCGCGGGCGCGGCCGCGCAGTTCTTCGCGAAGCAGCGCTTCGTAGGACCAGCGGCGCGGGTTGCCCAGCCGCAGCCATACGAAATGGAAGATCTCATGGACGAAGATGCGGGCAAATTCCTGCGGGTCGGCAGCGAGTTCGGCGTCGAATACGATGCGCCGCTTGCTGATGAATGCGCCGGCGTGGACGGGGCCGCGGCGGTCGACGAGGGCGCGGCGGATTTCCAGGCGGATGGGGCGTCCGTCCATGTAGGGCAGGACTCCAGGCCTGCGCGGGTTCTCTAGAACCCGCTCTTCACTCGCTCTCACCGATGAGCCTCTTATATACGTCTCGCGCCCGATCGTACGCCTGACGGGCGGCGCCGAGTTCGCCCACTGAAATGCGCGGCGATTTCTGCGTCCAACACTGATTGACGGCCGCCAGGCACCATTCCGCGCTGCTCCGGGATGCGCGCACAGGTCCCCCGCCGACCAATACGAAGATGGGATTGGTGTGCGCCGATGGCAAGATGCGCACGGCCACCCAACTGCTCTTTGCGATGGCGGCGTCGAATGCCACGTCGCGCATTTGCCCATCGGCCAGCACATTCTTGCGCGCCACCGGTTCGCCGTTCACCACCAGTTCCACCGGCACTTCGCGCGTATCGCCGATCCGCGCCCGCTCGATATCCCAGTACGGCTTCTCGTTGTAGCGCTTGCCGCGAATGGACTGGTCCGGCAGCGGGTCCAGATACGCGGCGACTTTCACTTGCGCACGCACGCTGCCGGGCGCGTCGAGCCGCACTTCACTCGCGCCGGTACCCACCGCCGTGCCCTTCAACTGAAAGTCCATCAGGTGACTCTTGCCGTCGGAGACGTAACTGCGCCCGGCCTTGAGCGCCTGCAGCCAGTTCGCATAACTCAGGTTTTCCAACTTAGTGTAAGTGCGCCCGATCCCGACGCGCTGATCGTAGATGCACGGGAAATCCGTTTCGCCGGCGATGCGCGTGCGGAATCCGACGTTCAAAGTGTGATACCAGATACTCAATTCCCACACATAGGGCGTGTCTACGGACGAAATGAAATCCACCAAGCCGGGCTCGGTGACATCCACGATGTATTCGTTTGCGCCAATGCCGTCGAAGCCGGGCATCTCGTAATTGGGAAGATCGTCGCTCATGACTTCCAGCCCCCAGCCCGAGTGCGCGAATCCGACCACGGCGCCTTGTGACTTGGCCCAGCGGAAGATAGGCTGGTCCCAGGTGGGCCAATCGGAGATGCGCTCGGCGCCGGGGTAATCCTGTTGGCGCAAGCCGAGCAGCACGATGTGGCCGGCGTGGCTGGATGGAAAGCCGGAGACTTCCAGGTCGTAGTGCATCAGTTCATCGGGTTTGGAAAGCGGATCGTCGTGGCCCGAGAAAAACTGTTTCTGATAGTAGTAATCGGGTCCCCACGTGAGCACGGAACCGATGTTCAGGCGTTCGCCCGATATCTGCCGAATCATATCCTGCGGCAGTACGCCTTCGGTTGGGTTCTGATAATGCGAGCAGCCCGCGGCATGCACGTGGTGATCGCCGGAATACCAGCCGTTCTTCGCCGGATCGATCCAGCGTTCGAGCTGAAAAGAAAGTTCGGCGGGGCCTTCGTCATCTACCGCGAACTCCTTAGTGTACGCGCGATATTCCGGACCGCCCGAGTAAGCGATGTTATAGTAGCCCGCCGGCAGGCTGATGCTCTCGCCATCGGCGCGATAGACTTGCGGCTGGAAGAATAAGTCGGGCGCGAGGCGCTTCGACGGATTGGGATAAAGCCGGTTCAGCCGGTCGCGAATGACAAACGAGGCCATGGCCGGCTGGCCTTTCTCGTCTCGCACGTGCAGCTTGATGGTGCGCGCGGGGAGGGCGTCGAAGAGCACCAGGATGTCGTTGCGAAAACCGATATCCTGGCTGCCTTGGCCTACATTGAAGCTGATCTGCGCGGAGCGCTGCCCGCTGTCGCGGCTATGGATTTGCAGAATCCGGTAGTCCAATGCCAACCCGGAAAGGCGGCGATTCATGGGTGGCTGGTCATAGACCGAGATCTCGGCCCAGCGATCGGCGGCATCCCGCGGGGTCAGTTGCATCTTGGGCTCGGGGCTGCCGGTAGACTGAATGTAGACGTCGCCGCTGTTGGGGCTGGCGGCGCGTAGGGGCGCGGTAACGCCGGCGCGGTTGATCACCTTCACCAGGAACAGGCGCGTACCGCCTTCCACTAACTCGGGCTTAGCCAGTCCCGGCTCGACTTTGACGCGGCTTTCGGCGTTGATATCGACGATCGCAAGCGCGTAGCGGTCGAGGATTTTCTCGAGTTCCGCGACGGCGGCGCCTTCGTCTGCATTGGCGATGGCGGCGTTGATGGCTTTGTGGTCCGCTGGGGGAAACGGTTGGCCCAGGTAATTCATGGCATCTTCGAGCCGGCGAACTTGTTGGGCCAGCGGCTGGAGGGGGGCGGCCGGCTGCGCGGCGGCGCTGCATGCGGCTGCGAGAAAGATGAGTGCGGCTTTGGCTGGCATCGGAAGCCCTCCAGTGTACTGGGAATTAGCTTACACCAAGCCGGGATGCTAATGCGATACCGCGAGGCCGAGCGAGGGCGGAGCATCCGCCGCCGGAGCCAGGACGATAGGTTGCGCGAGCGCAGGTCGGCGGGAACGGGAATACCGTAGCGATATGATGGAACGAAATGACGGAAGCGCGCCGCAATCCGCTAGAGGCTGGTATCGCCCGGCTGTATCACTACGAAAGGTTCAGGGAAGATTGGCTGGCGACGACGCTCCGCGAGCAAAAGATTCACTGCTCCGATCCCACCAACCTAAACGACCCTTGGGATTGCAGGCCGTGGTTTGACTATCGGCCGATGGCTGAAGACCCGGCGCAACGGGAGGCGATGCTCGCCTTTCGCAAGCCTGGAACTGATAATCACCCCAAGCGCGCCACCATCGAAGATGGGATTCGCAACAGCCCGGACCAGCTAAGAGAATATCTTTCAGGTCTTTCCGAGAGCCTCCAGCGCGAGATCTGCAAGCGACGAATTTATTGTCTGACGCCTGACCCATGCTCCACCTTGATGTGGTCGCATTATGCCGACAGGCACCGGGGAATTTGTCTTGAGTTTCATCTCGGCAACGTTCTCTTCCTCAAGGCTCGGGAAGTCATGTACCGTTCGGCATATCCTGTTTGGGTTCCGCAGGAAATGCCAGCCATTGCGGACCAGGTGGTCCTTACCAAGTCGGAAGACTGGAAAGACGAAAAGGAATGGCGTCTCGTGGGCAGTCCGAATTACGCGGAAGGGTACCCCTTAAAACCGGAAGGGGACTATTTCCGTCTCCCGCCCCAGGCCCTCCAATCGGTGATTGTCGGCTGTGAAGCAGGTGAAGAACGTTATGAGGCTGTGAGAAGCGTCGTCCATGAGCATGCGCCCGGTCTGCCCGTAAAACGTGTGACTCGTGCGCCGAATCACTATCGCCTTGAAATCATTGCTCCGGTGCCGGACCCCTCGGGTTTGCCGGCAGCGCCTTCAGAGCAAGCTGGACAGCAACTTTGAGCGGCGGTACATCATCGGTTACCCCCTTCCAGATCGTGTCGGATCGATTCGCTCGTACGCATGGCGAAGCTGATTTCCGATGCCTCGGATATCACGCCATGGGATATCGGGACACCGCCGCTCCGCTTCGGGCCCAAGCCGGATAGCGGCTTCGCTGACGATCTGCAATTTGCGCTCGACGGCAGCCACAGCCATCGGATTCGAGCTGAACGCCTCGAAATCCATGCCGGACGTGAACTGCTCGATCATCGCAATCGCGTCCAAGATGTCGCCAAACCAGGTTTGAGGCGATGGCCTAAAAGACAAGAATCGACTCCTGCCGCGCTCTTTCCAATACCTCGGGCCGCAGCATCGCTCTGTCCGCCAAATCCGCTTTTACGCCGAGAATATCCGTTAGCAGGTTTTCCAGATGGACGCGCCCGATCAGGGACAGCCTCTTGGACTGGTCGAACTCCGCTATCAGGTCCACATCCGATGAAGGTGTGGCGTCGCCGCGAGCCACCGATCCATGAACGCCCAAATGCACGATTCCGGCGGCGTTTAGCTCTGGCGCATGCTCCCTTAATTTCGCTATGACAGTGGACTTATCCATTGCCCGATCCTCCCTTATTATCGCGCATGTCAGTTACCCACGCGTGCCCATGGGATGCGCCCAAATGGCTGCCGCTGTCGTGAAGAGCGCCGCGCAGCCGGTTGGCGAGATCATGCAGCCCGTATGGTTCTCGACGCTTCCCGCGGAGCGAGCGACGATTTACCCATTCCGCTCACCCTGACGTGTGAAATCTAACACAGGATGTTGGGGGCCCGACATCTTGGGGCATAAACGTGCATTGACCGCGGCATGACAACCGTCACTGGCGTTTTCACGTCCTACCAGACCGCGCGGGATGTCGCAGTCGCGCTGCGCCGCGCCGGATTCCTGGAGAGTCAGGTGAACCTGTTGTCTCCGGCTTCCTCGGAAGAGGAGATCCACGCCATTCCGACGACGGATACCGAACAGCCGGGCGTAGGCGGCGCGATCGGAGGCATGCTGGGCGGCGCGCTGGGCGTGGCTGGCGGGCTCGAATTGGGAATGGCCGCAACCGCGCTGCTGATTCCCGGTGTGGGACCGGTACTGGCGTTTGGTATCGCCGGGGCCGCGTTATTTGGAGTGGGCGGCGCGCTGGGCGGCGCGGCCCTGGGCAACGCAGCCGACGACCAGGCCACGGAGGGTGTCCCGGCGGATGAAATCTTCTTCTACGAAGATGCCTTGCGGCAGGGACGGTCGGTGGTGCTGGTGCTTGCCGCGGATGGTTCGGAAGAACAGCGCGCGCACAAACTGTTGGCGGACGCGGGTGCCGAGAGTCTGGATGCGGCGCGGAAGGATTGGTGGCTCGGGTTGCGCGACGCCGAACAGGAGCACTATCGGGCTTTGGGGCACAACTTCGAGCGGGATGAGGACGTGTATCGCAGCGGCTTCAACTCCGCCTTGCGCCGCGAATGCCGCGGCAAGTCGATCGACGAGGAGACCGACTGCTTGAAGTGGTGGTATCCGGATGTCTGGGATTCGGAGCCGTTTCAGCGTGGGTATGAGCGTGGCCGGAAGTACTGGCAACAGCAGGTCGCCGGCGAGGCGCCGCGAGCGTACTCGGGCTCGTCCGCGGGATAGCCATCGGCCGTTTGGACCTAACTGACAATGCAGGCGGTTAAATAAGACATAGGCACAAAGGAGAATTCAAATGTTGCTGGGACTGTTCTTTATTTTGGTGGTGCTGTGGCTGCTGGGATTTTTCGCGTTCCACGTGGCGGGCGGGCTGATTCATCTTCTGTTAATCATCGCGGTGATTTCCTTGGTATTTCACCTCATCAGGGGTCGCGCTTGAAGGCAGAAGCATGTTTCCGCGGCTTGGCCGCGCGATGCCGTCCCTTCAAGGCGCGTGCGGATTCCGTCACCACGAGGAAACTATGAGGAGATGTTCAGCCGCTCCGATTGCCGGGGCCGTCTTCACCACGGTCCTATTTGGGTTCTCCGCTTTCGCGCGCGGTCACACGGCCCTGAACGGCGCCTGGACGCTGGTGCCCGCCCAGAGCGATTTTGGCGGCCAGGCCGTGATTCAAACCGGCACGGTGACGATCGACGAACGGCAGGGCAATATCACCGTCTCCCGCAGCTTTAAGTATGAAGGCGCGACCGGAACGTTCTTCTACAAGGACATGACCGACAGCCAGAACAACGCCACGATTCGCACCGGCAAGGACCTCAAGAGCAAGACCCGGTGGGATCGCGACGTGCTGAAGGTGACGACCACGCAATCCGGCGCGACGACTGTCGAAAGCTACACCCTAGGCGCGGATGGCAACATGACGGTCAACGTGGTAAGGCCGGAGCACGCCCCAATCACGCTCGTCTTCCAGCGCCAATAGAAGAACGAAAAACGGTAACTTTGGCATTCCTGCGTGCAGGTTATGCACCTGCAATCCGGCGTTCCGCATGAAATCGCAGGCTTCCGGTTTGGCCTGAGTCTTGCACAGAGGATCGGAGGGCGCGGTGAGCGCAACTCGCCGGTCGCCTGAAAATAAAAGGAAAAAATGAGACTCTATAACGTAGCTCGCGTCCGCTTCGTTCGTCCCCTGCTATTGGCAGTAGGAACGCTATGCCTGTCCACGGCATCCTTTGCGCAAGTTGACGTGTCGGTCGACATCGCGCCCCCTGAACTGCCCGTCTATGAGCAGCCGATGTGTCCCGGCGACGGTTATATCTGGACGCCTGGGTATTGGGCTTGGGGTGACGGCGCCTACTATTGGGTGCCAGGCGATTGGGTGATGGCTCCGGAAGTCGGGTTCCTTTGGACTCCCGGCTATTGGGGTTGGCGCGGCGGCGGATTCTTTTTCAATGAAGGTTACTGGGGCCTGGGAGTAGGTTTCTATGGCGGGATCAACTACGGCTTCGGGTACTTCGGCAGCGGCTACGCAGGTGGACGCTGGGACAACGGCCATTTTTTCTACAACTCGGCGTATAATCGCGTGGGCGCCGGCTTCCACAATGTTTACAACGCAAGGGTGAGCGAGGCTGCGGGTGGCCGCGTCAGCTACAACGGCGGTAAGGGTGGAATCGAGGCGCGCGCCACGCCCCAAGAAGAGGCTGCGGCGAATGGCAGGCATACCGCGCCTGTAGCGGCTCAGACGCAACATGCGCAGGCCGCCCGCAACGATCACCAGCAGCGGTCTTCCGCGAATCACGCCGCGGCGCCGGTTGGGCGCTCGGAAGATAGCGCTCGCTCCGGCACGGCGGTCCATCCCAAGGATCTGGCGCCCGTGGCGCGCTCCGCCGCCCCTAACACGGGGAACCCGAAAACGGACCAGAAATACCAGAAGGAGCAGGATCAGTTATACGCGAAGCAGAACCAGGACCGGCAGAAACTTCAGCAGACGCAGGAAAAGGAACATCAGCAGCAGTCCAGGCAGAATGCCGGCGCGGCGAAAACGCAGCAATTGGAGCAGCGGCACCAGCAACAGACGCAGCAATTGCAGCAGAGACACACGCAGCAGGCCCAGCAAATGCAGCAGAGACAGTCGGCGGGCAGCGGAGGGTCTCACGGTGGAGGCGGCGGGCGCCACTAATATCGATTCGAACTTTCGCGCCGCGCGATGCCGCGGCGCGGAGCGTGATCGATGCAGACCAGCGACCGACTCGATCCAAACATATTCGTTATCTTCGGCGGCGCGGGCGACTTGACCTGGCGGAAGTTGATGCCGGCCCTGTTCGATCTTTCCCAGAGCCACAGCATTCCGGCGCATTTTTCGATTATCGCGGTGGACCGCGTCGAACTCGGCGAGGACGCGCTGCGCAAGCGCTTGCATGCGGGAGTCGCGAAGTTCGCGCGCAGCGGGAAAACGGCGGTCAAGGAGTGGAGCGAGTTCGCCCCGCATATCCACTATTTGCAGGGCGACTTTAAGAGCAACGCGACCTATAAGGAACTCGGCGGCCAGTGCGCCAAATTGGAAAAGGAATGGGGAGCCCAGGCCCAGCGTATTTTCTATATGGCCACGCCGCCATCCCTGTTTGGCGAAATTCCATCCTTCCTGGCGCATGCTGGTCTGGCGGCCGACCGGGAACGTGCGCGCATCGTCGTGGAGAAACCGATCGGGTACGACCTGGAATCGGCGTTGGGGCTGAACCGCACGCTTGCCGAAGGCTTTCTCGAATCCCAGATTTTCCGCATCGACCATTACCTGGGCAAAGAGACCGTGCAGAACATGCTGGCGTTTCGCTTTGCCAACCCGTTGTTCGAGCCGATTTGGAACCGGCGCTATGTGGACTACGTGACCATCACGGTCGCCGAAGCGGTGGGCGTGGAACATCGCGGCGGCTATTACGACGGGGCCGGTGCGCTGCGCGATATGGTGCAGAATCACCTGATGCAACTGCTCTGTCTGGTGGCGATGGAACCGATGGTTTCCTTCGACGCCGACGAGATTCGCAATAAGAAAGTGGACGTGCTGCACTCGGTCCGGCCGATTCCGCATGACATGGTCCATCGCTGTGCGGTGCGTGGGCAGTATGGCGAGGGGTGGATGGGCGGTAAGAAGGTGCTCGGCTATCGCGAAGAAGAGGGCGTGCCGCCCGAGTCACAGACGGAGACGTTTGCGGCGCTGCGGCTGTTCGTGGATAACTGGCGCTGGCAGGACGTGCCATTCTATCTGCGCACCGGCAAGCGTCTCCCCCGTGAAGTTTCCGAAGTCGCCATCCAGTTCCGCGCGGTTCCCCATCAGGCGTTTCCAACCGAGGCGACGCTCAACTGGGAACCGTCGCGCCTGGTCTTGTCGATCCAGCCCGACGAAGGCATCGTGTTGCGCTTTCAGGCCAAACATCCCGGGCCGAAGATGGTGTTGCAACCGGTGGACATGCGGTTCGACTATCGCGAAAGCTTCGCCACACCATCGCCGGAAGCTTATGTGACGCTGCTTTGGGATGTGATTAACAACGACGCCACATTGTTCATGCGCGCCGACCAGGTGGAGGCGGCGTGGCGGCTGCTGATGCCGGTGCTGGATGCGTGGAAAGCCAGCCCTCCCAACGATTTTCCGAATTACGCCGGCGGCACTTGGGGGCCGGACGCCGCGCAAGGCCTGATGGTTCGACAGGGGCATAGTTGGCCGGCGCCCGTGGAGCTAGCCGCACCCTGTAAATGAGAACCGCCTGAGTACCGGCAGAGGGATCGCACTATGACCACATACGGAGAATTCAGCCGCCAGGGCCGGCGTATTGTTTCGTCCACCGCGATTTGCGCGCTGGCGCTCTTGAGCGGGTGCCGGAACTTTCGGGCCCCGATCGACGATGCGGCCATCACGCAGGGCGTCAAAGCCAAGCTGGCTGCGGTGTTTGGGCCAATTGAAGACAGGCAACTTCGTCAATTCGACCGGGGCGCCAATGGAGAAACGATAACTCATATCTCGGTGAGTTCGATCGGCGGAGTCGTCACTCTGACCGGCGAAGTAGGCAATCGGAAGGCCAAAGTGAAGGCGGGTGAAATTGCCCAGAGCGTCCCGCAGGTCGTCCGTGTGAACAATAACCTGTCGCTCGCTCCCGGCTATTCGGACGACGCCGTGAACGATAAACCGTGAAGAGTCTCGAAAGTTTTGGGCTGTATGCAAACTTCAATAAAGGAGCAATATGTCGAAAACAGCAGTTGGTTTGTTTGAAAACCCGGGCGTGGCGGATCAAGTCGTCCACGATCTGGATGCCAGTGGTTTCCCCCAGAGCGAGATCCGCATTCTTAGAGAGCCGCTGGACATGGCGGTCGCCGGGGTCACGAGTATCCCGCACACCGACTTCGAGGTGGGTTTAGGCCGGGAGCTCAAGACCATCGGAGCAAGCGAGTGGGAGGCGAATGCTTACGTGCAAGGAGTGCGGCGTGGAGGAGTCCTCGTTTTCGCGACGAGATCGAATGCAGAGGTGGACGACGCGGCGGAGATCATGAACCGCCACGGCGCCATAAAAGTTGAAGAGCTCATCGGCCGTGAACCGGGTAGTAGCACCACGACGGGCGCGAGCCTGCCTCTTTCGCGCGATGCAAACATGCCCCCCGCACGCGATACCACGCAAACCGGGCGGATCCGCCAATCGGGCGATGGCGTTCGCATGTTTGTGTGGTAGCTGGCCTTCCACCTTAAACGGGAGGATGAAGAAGGATGGCTGCCACCAACTAAACGACGATCACGGGCGTCGCCGGCGCCGGCTCGGTCGCGGACCAGCCGATGAGGGGTGAGAGCGCCCCGTCGGTAGGGTCTTGTTTCACCGCAAAGAAGCCGGCCAGCAGGACCACATCCAACTCCCGCCCGTTGATGAACTTTAGCTTGACAGGCACGCTGGAAAGGCCCGCGGGGAAACTTTTTGGGACGACGCCTCTTACGCGGCGGCGATACAATGGCACACCTTTGTCGGCCGGGATCATCCAGTCGCGTCTCTCGTGTTGAAATATGTGACTGCGGACGCGGCTGGGGCCATCGCCTAAGTACGGAAACAGGTCGGCGATCCATCCGGTGGCTTCTTCGTCGGCGTAGACAGGCAGCGGCTTGTAAATAGCTTTCCAGAACTCCGGGGACGGATGTCCGGCCGCGGTGCGAACGAATTCGTCCAGGACCAGGCGGAGACGCGAGACCCACCACTCGAGGCCGTACGTTTCGAGCACCTCCACACGCGCGCGGATGCGCTGCCAATCCGCCAGCGAGCCTTCGACTGTGATCTTGGGTATGCCACAAACACAGAGCATGGCGTACTCGAAGTAGCTGGAGAAGGAGTCCATGAGGGCCACTTCGCTGGCGGTGCGGATGGCCGGCGTAGTGGTGGAAAAATCGCAAACCAGAGTCTCGTGCAGGACGGGATCGGTGGCTGCGCGGATCTGCGCGGAGAAATCGGCGATGGCGTGCTTGAAATCGGCCGCCTCCAGACTCTCGACCCTGCTGGTAAGAGTCTCGCGCCCTTCGTGCCGGACAAGGCGGCCGCGCAGAGTTTCCGCATTGGCGGCCACATGATGTCCGAAGCCCTGCGCGATCGTCAGCCAAATGGCATCCGGGGAAAGCGTCAAGGGGCGGTGCTGGCTGAAGGCGATGTGCACGGCATCGATCAGCGGATGGCATCGGCTGATGCGGCCGCAGGGAGCGGGACGGCGGGCCATTAGGGCGCCGTGACGTTCGTAGAGCGAGTCGTATGCCGCGTTGACGACGGGCCGGTCCGCATCCGGCAGCACCAGAATCTTGCGCATGAATCGCAGACTCAGACTGTTTGCTAGGCTTTCGCACCAGATGGGCTTTGCGGCGGGAGTAACATCGTCGACTGGAAAGGCGATTCCGGAAGGCAACCCTTCCCGGCTTGAGAGTTTGGGCCACGATTGAGGCAGCATAGCTATCGTGATTGTCTCCCTGGTTCGACACCTGTCCTACAGCTTCGGCGCGTAATAGCCCTTGCGGCAGCGCACCACCAGGTCCTTGCGGCCTTTCACCCTCAGATCCACGGTGTGGTACAGGCCATCGGTTTTCAACGGCTCGGGGCGGTAGAAGACGTTGTACTGGTGGCGCAGTTCGTTCGCGATATTTTCGAACGACTGCTCCAGGTCTTCCACCTTGAACGGGAAGAAGGCCTGGCCGCCGGTTTCCGCGGTCAGGTATTTCAGGATCTTGTCGCCGTCGGTTTCGCCGCGGATCACATTAGTCGAAATGGCGTAGATCACCACATCGGCCTTCTGCGCCATTTCGAGCGCCTGGTCGCGCGTGTACTGGCTCTGGTTGTCGTCGCCGTCGGAGACGATCACGATGGCGCGCCGGAACTTGTGCCGCGGCTGGTCTTTGGAAAGCTTGTCGCGGCAGGCGAAAAAGACGGCGTCGTAGAGCGCGGTGCCGCCCCCCGGGCGCAGGCTGCGGATGGCGTGCTGCAGTTTCTCCGTATCGTCCATCAGGTCCGCCACCAACTCGGCGGAAGTGTCGAAGCTGACCACCATGGCCTTGTCGTGGCCCGGATGCACGACGCTATTGATGAACGATACGGCGGCTTCCTGCTCGAACTTGAACCGTTCCCGGATGCTGTTGCTGGTATCGATCAGGATGCCCAGGCGCAGGGGAAGGTCGGTTTCGGCGGTGAACTCCGCGATGGTCTGCAGGTTCTTGTTTTCGAACACCTGGAAGTCGTCCTTCGCCAGGTCAGTGACGAAGCGGCCCTTCTTGTCGGTGACCGTGAAGAGCATGTTGACGCGGGTGACATCCAGAATGATGCGGGTAGGCGAGTCGTCGGCGATCTCGGCCGGCTTCTGCGCGGCCGGCGCAACCGCCTGCTGCGCGTAGACGGCGGCGCAGCACATGGCGACGGCCATCGGGAAAAAGAAGGCTTTCATTTGGATTAATTATAACCGTTCCAGCCAGGCCGTCAGATCGCCGGGCAAGGGAGATTCGATTTCGAGCGGCTGGGCGGTGAATGGGTGTTGAAAGCGGATGCGATGGGCATGCAGGAAAAAGCGGTCGCCGGGCGGCTGGATTTCGTTCTTGGCCGGCGCGCCATAGAGGCGGTCGCCGGCGACCGGATGGCCGATGCTGGAGAGATGCACGCGGATCTGGTGCGTACGGCCGGTCCCGATGCGGACCTCCAGGAACGTAAAGCCGGTGAAGCGGCGGAGGACGCGGTATTCGGTGAAGGCGGCGCGGCCGCGGCCCAGGCGGGCGGTCATGCGGGTGCGGTGGCGCGGATCGCGCGCGATGGGCTTTTCGATGCGTCCGCGATCGGCCTGCACACTGCCGTGGACCAGCGCCAGGTAAGTCTTCTCCACCTGGCGGCCGGCGAACTGCGCGGCGAGTGCGCGATGCGCGGCATCGTTCTTGGCCACCAGGATCACGCCGCTGGTGAAGCGGTCCAGGCGATGCACGATGCCGGGCCGCAGGTCTCCGCCCAGCGCGGAAAGCGATTCGAAGCGGCCAAGCAGCGCATTTACCAGCGTGCCGCTGTGGACGCCGGCCCCGGCGTGCACCACCATGCCGGCGGGCTTGTCGATGGCTACGAAGTGTTGGTCTTCATAGAGCACGCGCAGCGGAATGGCTTCCGGTTCGGCGCGGAGGGGAGGCAGATCGGCGGGCTCTACGTCGATGCGGTCGCCTTCGCGCAGCACGCGGGAGGCGCGCGCGGCGGCGCTGTTCACCAGCACGCGGCCGCGCTTGATCCAGTCCTGCAGGCGGGCGCGGCTGAATTCGGGGAGGTGGGCATGGAGCACCTGGTCAAGGCGTTGGCCGGCGTGTTTGGCGGTGGTGGAGAATTGCACGGATTAACTGCCGGCCGCCTGAAAGGCGGCCGCGGCCAGGATTGGCCGCCCTCCAAAGAGATTATCTCAGTCCAGCCAGGCGTGCGCGCCGGTGGCGGAAGGCGCTACCACTTGCGGGATGGCTCCGAAGCGCCTTTGCCGGGCATGGAACTGGCGAACGGCGGCGTCCAGATCGGCCGCATCGAAATCCGGCCACATGCGCCGGGAGAAGATCAGCTCGGCATAGGCGCACTCCCACAGCAGGAAATCGCTGAGGCGCTGCTCGCCGCCGGTGCGGATCAGCAGGTCCACGGGCGGTCCCAATTGCTCTTCCAGGCATTCGCGGCAAACCAGTCCGGCGTGCGCGGCTTGGCGCACGGCTTCGGCGATGGCGTCGCGCCCGGAGTAGTCCACCGCGATGCGAAGCTGCAGTTTTTGGCCGGCGCCGGTGGCGGATTCGGCCTGCGCGATGGCGGCGGGCAACTCGCCGCCCAGGCGGTCGCGACGTCCGATGACTTGGATGCGCACGCCGTTCTCCAGGCAGCGGCTGGTTTCCAAGCGAAGATGGTCGGCGAGCAATTCCATCAAGCCCGAGACTTCCTCGGGTGGGCGGCGCCAATTGTCCGAGGAAAAGGCGAACAGGGTCAGGATGCCGATGCCCAGGTCCGGCGCGGCTTCCACCGTGCGCCGCAAGGCGGCGGCGCCCGCGCGATGTCCCGCCAGGCGAGGTAACCCACGCGCCAAGGCCCACCGGCCGTTGCCGTCCATGATGATGGCCGCGTGCAGGCGGCCGGACTTGCCATGAGTACTTTGCATCATAAAGTATGTTTCCAAAAAAGGGGGGTTACCGCTCCCGCATCGTGCCGATGAGGGCCTCCATATGATCCAGGTAGCGCTCCAGCGCGCGGCGTCCGATCGCGGTCAGGCGATACTCTGTCTTGGGCAGCCGGTTTTCGAACGACTTGCTGCAGGCGATGTACTGGGCGTCTTCCAGTTTGCGCGCGTGGACGCTGAGATTGCCGTCGGTGGTTTCGAGCAGCTTCTTCAGCTCGTTGAAGGTCAGCGATTCGTTGACCGCCAATGCGCTCAGAATGCCGAGACGCAGGCGCTCGTGGATCAGCCGGTCGAGCTTGGGAGCGCCGCCGCCAATTCCTGCGGGGCGCAGTTTCTTGTCGCGTTCGCGCGGGAGCGCGTTTTGTCTAGCCACCGTATTTCACCTTAATCAAAATGCCAAACAAGATGTGCAGGCCGCCGAAGCCCGCGGCCAGAAGGGCATTGCCCCAGGCGACTGGCGCAAACAGGGCCGCCGCGCCCAAGGCCATAAAGCAGATGCCCATCACCGGCACCACCTTCACGGAAGCCGCGCCACCGCACAGCACGCCGGTGCCATAGAGCAGCAGCCAGACGCCGGGCAGCGGCGCGATCAATCCGGCGCGAAACAGGACCAGAGTGAGTAGGGCGCCCGCCAGGAGGGGCGGCGCGAACCCCAGCAGGAATTTGCGGCCCGGACCGGAGAGCAGCGGCATCCCTACCTTGTGCGACTTGCGCGCGGCGGCCGCCACGCCGATCAGACACGCCAGCACCGCCTCGCCCAGCCAGGCCGCGAGCCAGGCGTCCGCGTTCCACACGCGCCACACCAGCGCCGCCACGGCCAGAGCCGTGCAGCCCAGCGCGATTCCACCCACGCCCGGCACCGCGGTGAACGCGCCGGCCCGCTCCATGGCGGAGCGGATGTACTGCAGGTTGTCGAAGGCGTGCGCCTGGATGGCGACGGGTTCGGGGCGGGGCTGACGTATGGGACGGACAACGGCCACGAACCGATTATAGAACGGCGGGTTCTCGTCGCGCAAGTACTTTTCGAAGCAAAGTAGCGGACGGAACCGCCTGCCCCCACAGGCATGTTACAGTAGCGCAAAATGGAACATCTGCAATCCGAACGTAACGGCGACTTATCGATTTTGACCCTGTCGCGGGGAAAAGCCAATGCGTTGAACTACGCGTTGGTCGAAGAACTGTGCGGCGCGGTGGCGGCGGCCACGACGGACGGCTCCGTACGCGGGCTGGTGCTGGCGAGCGACCGGCCGCGATTCTTTTCAAGCGGCTTCGATATCCGTGAGGTTTTCACCTATGATCGCGACGGCATGGCGGCGTTCTTCGGCCGGTTTATCGATCTATACGAGAGCCTCTACCGGTGCCCTAAGCCGGTGGTGGCGGCGCTGAGCGGGCATACGTTCGCCGGGGGAGCCATCCTGGCGATCTCGAGCGATTTCCGGATCATGGCGGAGGGCGATTTCGGCTTCGCGCTGAACGAAATCAATCTGGGGCTGGCGCTTACGCCCACCCTGCGCGAAATGCTGGTAAATGCGGTGGGACTGGCGGGCGCGCGGGAAGTGATGCTGCTCGGCGAGCCGCTGACACCCGCCCGCGCTCTGGAAATCGGCCTGGTGCGGGAACTGGCACCCGCCGAACAGGTCCGAGACCGCGCCATCGCGTTGGCCCGGTCTCTGGGCGCGAAGCCGCCTATAGCCTATCGGGAGATCAAACGCTCGATACGTGAGTTCGGCGGACACGACGCCGCGCATACCGACCGGGCCGCCCTCAGCCAGTTCCTGGATATGTGGTTCTCCGCGGAAGCGCAAGAGGCGCGCCGCGTGGTGGCATCGAGGGTCTGAGAGACTCATCTATGCCCCATTGCGGCTCAATGGGTTAGGGCCTGTTTCGACACCGGTTTTCGGGCAAGCTTCGCTCGCCGCCGGACTTTGGCCTTTCGACCTCGTAGGGCGGCGCCATGCGCCGCCGAGGGGCTTTAGCCCCGCTTGGGCGAACTCCGCTCACCTGCGCTGGCAGGGGTGCCAGCGCGGCAGGCAGGGTCGCCACGCCGGGGCGCGCGCCACACCGCATAACCGTAATTGAGGTACCTTGGGATGGGGGGGCACTCAAGGGCTATCATGGAGCAACAAGGACCCCTTCCGTTGCAACGTACCCGCTTCCGGGTGGCCGGCTACGCGCAGGCATTTCCTTCCACCGTATTGAAAAATCGTGAGTTGGCGCTGCAGTTGGGCGTCGATGCAGAATGGATCCGGGCACGCTGCGGGGTGCATGCCCGATATGTCTCCGGTCCCGGCGAAACCACCACTACCTTGGGGGTGCGGGCTGCCCGGCAGGCCCTTTTGAACGCGCCATCGTTCCAACCGGACTGCCTGGTATGCGCGACATTCACGCCGGATTACCCGCTGTGCCCCTGCGGTCCGGCTATCGCGCATGCCTTGGAACTGGGGCCGATACCCGCTTTCGACCTGAACGCGGCCTGCTCGGGCGGCGTTCTGGGCCTGATCACGGCGCTGAGCTTTATCGCCGCCGGGACGGCGCAGCGGGTTCTGCTGGTGGCCAGCGATACGGTGACGCATCACCTGGCGGACGACGATGCGCATACCCGCATCCTGTTTGGCGATGGGGCGGCAGCTTTTCTGATCGAGGCTTGCCCGCAGGGAATCGCGCTGCGCTCCTGGGTGATGGGATCGGACGGCGCCGGCGCAAAGCTCTTTTACGTGCCGCATGGCGGCTCGGCGGCGCCCTGGCAAGCGCCCGGCAATGGCGATCCGCGGGGGGCCACGGTTTCCATGCAAGGCCGGCCGCTGTTCCGGTTCGCTTCCCAGCGCGGGACCGAGATGCTGCTGGAAACCTGTGCCAAGGCCGGAATCAAGCCCGACGATCTGGATTGGGTGCTGGTGCACCAAGCCAACGTGCGCATCGTGGAACAACTGCAGGAGCGCACCGGGATCGCCCCGGAAAAATGGATCGTGAATATGGCGGGGATCGGCAACACCTGCTCGGCTTCGGTGCTGCTGGCCCTGGGGGATTTGCTGGATCGTAACGCGACCGCGGCCGGCGACAACGTGCTGTTGGCCGGATTTGGCGCGGGGCTTACCTGGGCGGCGGCGCTGTTCGAATGGGGAGAAGCCGTGCACCCTGCGCCGGCGGGACTGGCGTTACACCACCGCAAAACTATTGGGTTCTAGGGGCTGGGCGCTGGTCAGAAGCGGCAGCGGCCGATGCAGCACTTGCCCAGACAGGTCTTGCAGGAGAGCCGCTTGGAGAGAATGCGCCCTTGCGAGGCAGAGTCGCCATTCGCGGCGGACTTCCGAACGAAGCCCTGCAGCGTGATGGGTGGCGTGGCGCTCGCGGGTGGGTGAAAATGGGGACTTTCGCTCACGATCATGGAATGATTCAACATGGCATCTACCCTCCAGGCCCTTTTTGTTACTTGCAGCATCCGATTTAGCAAGATTGTTGCCAATTCCGCCTCGCGACGCCGAGCGCGGAGACACATTCACGGCTGTGCCAAAATAGAGGGGCGATGACCTCTTTGCCGCCCGTTCCCTTGACCCTCGAAGGCGCCAGCGTCTTGCACCAGATGATGCGGTTCCGCTGGACAGCCTGGAAATCCCAGTCGCCCGCCCAGCAGGACGCGGCGCTCGAAGAAGCCGCCGCTACCCTCAACGCCATGCCCGGAGCGACGGACCAAACCGCCGTTTATTCGCTCATCGGCCACAAAGGCGATTTCATGTTCCTGCATTTCCGGAAGAACTTCGAGGAACTAAACCAGGCTGAGATCGCGCTGGCGCGCCTACGCTTGTCGGAATTCCTGGAGCCCACCACATCGTATCTTTCGATGGTGGAACTGGGGCTGTATGAGTCCACGCTGAAGCTCTATGGCAGCCTCGCCGAGCGCGGCATCGAGCCGCATTCCGCGGAATGGAACCAGGAGATCGAAGGGCAACTGGCGCGCCAGCGGCAGACCATGGCGCCGCGCTTATGGCCGGCGATTCCGGACCGCAAATACATCTGCTTCTATCCCATGGACCGCCGCCGCGGCGAAAGCGTGAACTGGTACCAGGTGCCCATGGCCGAGCGCCAGCGCATGATGCACGAGCACGGCATGGTGGGCCGCCGCTACGCCGACGAGGTGAAGCAGATCATCACCGGCTCCATCGGCTTCGACGATTGGGAATGGGGCGTGGATCTGTTCGCCGACGATCCGCTGGTCTTCAAGAAATTGATTTACGAGATGCGCTTCGACGAAGTGAGCGCCGCGTATGCGCTGTTCGGGATTTTCTACGTGGGGCTGCGGGTGGCCGTGGGAGACCTGGCGGCGCTGTTGAAGACTTAAGCCGCCAACGGAAGGGCATGCCGGAACAATGCGCAAGATTTCCCGCAGAGATGCCTTGTTCGTCCTGGGAGCGCCCGCCTGTGCCGCACCGCCGCAAATAGCCGCCCCAGCCGAGGGACGCGGACTGCCGCCAGGCGTGAAGGCGGTCTGGGACCTGGAGAAGGCGTACCACGAATCGACGCCGACGCGCGAACGGCTATGCATCAATGGGTTGTGGCGCTGGCAGCCCGCCGGGAGCGATGCGGAAGCGGCGCCGGACGGCGGTTGGGGATACCTCCGGGTACCGGAACCCTGGCCCGGCGGAGCCCCCCAGCGGGAGGCCCAGACGGTATTCTTCCCGCCTCGCGATTGGGCCGGAAAGGAGCTGGCCGGCGTGACGGCGGCATGGCAGCAGCGGGAAGTGACCGTGCCGCGGGAGTGGAACGGCCGCCGCATCGCATTGAATACGGCCTACCTTAATTCCTACGCGTCCGTATACCTGGACGGCAAGCAGGCGGGCGAGATGCGCTACCCCGCGGGGGAGATCGACCTGACGGCGTTGTGCCACCCCGGCCGGAAGCAGACCCTGAGCATGCTGGTGATGGCGCTGCCGCTGAAGGGCGTAATGCTCTCGTACAGCAACACGGCAACCGCCAAGCTGGTAGAGGGCCGGGTGGCGCGGCGGGGGCTGTGCGGCGACGTGTACCTGGAGAGCGCGCCCGCCGGGGCGCGCATCGCCGATGTGAAGGTGGAAACTTCGGTACGCCGCTGGCAAGTCACCTTCGAAGCGGCGCTCGCCGGATTGGACCCGCGGGGGCAATACATGCTGCGCGCCGTAATCCACGACGGTGCGCACGAGGTGGAGCGCTTTACGAGCCGCCCGTTCGGGGTGGCGGACCTGACGAACGGCCGCATTGCTATCACGGAGCACTGGCGTCCGGCAAAGCTCTGGGATACGGATGCGCCCAACCAGTACGTCCTGCGCGTATCGCTCGCGGACGTGCGCTCCGCGGTGCTCGACGAGGCGCTGCCGGTGAAGTTCGGATTTCGCGAGTTTTGGATCGAGGGGCGGGACTTCTACCTGAACGGCACCAGGATTTATCTTTCGGCGATCCCGCTCGATAATGCCCAGATCGGCCCGCTATCGGCCAGCTACGATGGCACGCGCGCGACCTTGCAGCGCTTCAAGAGCTTCGGGATCAACTTCGTTTACACCCACAACTACGGCTGCGAACCCGGCGCGCACATCAGCTTCGAAGAGGTACTGCGGGCCGCCGACGACGAAGGCATGCTGGTCTCGTTCTCACAGCCGCATTTCGGCCATTACGATTGGGAGGCGCCGGACGCCGATGCGGGCAACGGCTACGCGCGGCACGCGGAGTTCTATGTCCGGGTGGCGCAGAATCACGCTGCCGTGGTGTGCTACTCGACCAGCCACAACTCGACCGGATACAGCGAAGACATGAACCCGGACATGATCGACGGGATACAAGACCCGCGCGATGCGTGGGCGGTGCGGAACGTGTCGCGGGCGCTGCGGGCGGAAGAAATCATCAGGCGTCTGGACCCCAGCCGTTTCGTATACCACCACGCCTCGGGCAACCTGG
>Ga0181526_10000211_pt1 | contig 63526 bp, 49 predicted proteins | sample PEATcosm2014_Bin_35_FD_119750 | JGI IMG/M metagenome (GOLD analysis project Ga0181526, IMG submission 119750) | Peatland microbial communities from MTU Mesocosm Facility, Houghton, MI, USA - PEATcosm2014_Bin06_30_metaG | ecosystem: Environmental > Terrestrial > Soil > Wetlands > Peat | place... | reverse complement strand
GGAGCCGATAACGCCAGGTTCGTTCCCGGAGGAGGTGGAAGCGGGATCGTTGGTGCCGATAGAGCAAGGTTCGTTCCCGGAGGAGGCGGAAGCGGGATCGTTGGTGCCGATAGAGCAAGATTCGTTCCCGGAGGAGGTGGAAGCGGGATCGTTGGTGCCGATAGAGCAAGGTTCGTTCCCGGAGGAGGCGGAAGCGGGATCGTGGGCGCGGCTAGAACGATGGGCGCGAAATATGCAAGCAGGGTGATGACGAGGGCGATACGAACTGACTTCATCATGGGGGACTCCTCTTTCAGGCGCAAGTATGCGCAAGATGAGGGTAGTCCCAATCTTGGTCATCTTGAAAGAGGAAAATAAGGCGAAGGGAAAATATTCTTGAGATTGTAAGCGAAAGTCGGCATTGATTTTGACTCCAGCCCGGCCAAAATCAATTGCGGTAGCGCAGCGACGGGTCTTTTAAGCCGTGATTCACCGATTCGGATGCGTTGGCCTGACCGGCGCGCGGCTCTGGATAGAAACCCCGGATTCCGGGCATGACGCCCGCGGGGCTCTGGTCGATCGCCGCCTATCCGCGCACTGAGACGCCCGAGAAGGAAATCACGGCCAGGCCGGAGATAGGTTGGCCAAAGCGACGGGCAGGCGCAAAGTGACTCCACAACAGCAGGTTCTCCACTTGCGCGCGAGTCGCCTCGTCGGTGGGGCCCGAGACGATGCGGTAGTCGTACACTTGTCCCGCGCCATTCACATAAGCCTCAACCACTACAGGACCGGAGAAGGCGCCGATTTGATTGTTGCCGACCTCAACTCGATAGTTAAGGAACTGCGGATCGGTGGCCATGCCTAGCGGCTCATCCGCAGAAGCCTCTGCAACCTGCGGCTGGGAGAACATCCCCACCAGCAGAATGACTGAACCCATCAACAGCACCGATGAAACAAAACCTCCCGCTGCCTGCAGCAAGAAGGGGCCAACCGTGTTTCTCCATGCCAAATTGAAGGAATGGAAGGGACTCCTGCGCTGGCGCGCCCGCTCTTGGCTGATGGCTACGCGAATGCGCAAAGGAAGATCCCCGGGCTCAGGTAGCGGACCTAGCGCGGCCAGCGAAGACTGCGTCAGCTTGATCGAATCCCATTCGCCAGCGCATTCGGCGCAACGCTCTAGGTGGGCAGCAACAACTTGCATCTCGCGTCCGCTCAAGACACCGTCAAGATACTCCGTAAACTTCTCCCGTACTGCCATGCATTCGTTCATTGCGCCTCCTCTCCCAGGGGCATCTCAAATCTCGCGCTCGCCGTCGATGAGGCGCTTTGTTCTCGAGCCGTCAGAATTGCTTTCAACGCCGCGCGCCCGCGCACCAGCCGCGACTTGACGGTCCCCAGATTCACGCCCTGCATCTCCGCCACTTCCTCGTAAACAAATCCCTCGATGTCGCGCAGGATGAGGGTGGTGCGGAAGGGTTCCGGCACCTGGCTCAAAGCCGCCTCAACGCGCGCTCGGTTCTCCTCGTGCAACGCCTGATCGAACGGCGACTCGGCTGAGTCCACCAGCGTCTCCTTCAGTCGCACCGGCTGACCCGAGTCACTCTCGCCAATCTCCTGATCGATGGGGATCTCCGCCTGCTTGTGGCGCGTCCACCAGCGGCGCTGGTTTGAGGCTTCGCGCAGCGCGATGCGATAAATCCACGTTCGCAGCGACGACTCGCCGTGAAAGCTTCCCACTCCCCGGAAGACTTTTACAAAGACCTCCTGGGTCAGGTCGGCGGCGGCTTCGCGATCTTGTACTGTGCGGGCCAGCAGCGAGAAGATGGGTTGGTGGTAGCGCGCAATCAGGCCGGCAAAGGCCTCCTCGGAGCCGGCCTGAAGATCCGCAATCAGGGCCGCCTCTTGAGGTTGAAAGGTCAGCGCGCTGGCAAGATTGCCCATGGTGAGGTCCACCTGCACTTCAGAGTCCTCCCACTTTACCGCACCTGAGGCCCAATGACCACCCGGCAAATCTGCGACGGGTTAATGATTCTGGCTTCCGATTGCGGCCACTCGCCCCAAACGGCATGAAAAACGCCGCTGGAAATCCGAAACTGCCCTCGAGCGCGCGGGAAACGGGCAAATGGCTTGTTGGACCAGTTGCCCCACGCTCTCTATTGTCTTAGACACCGCCCCCCCCTGCAAGTGTTCCCAGTCACGAGAGTTTTTTGTCAAAAAGGCGAATTCGTCGAGTGAATTGAGAGCAATTCAGCCCGCCGACGAAAGCGGTTTCGAGTTGGAATCCGACCTGATGGGCCTGAGTAGACTAAGGAATCCGCTCATACGGCTGATAAATCGGTTCCCAAACGTAGGCGTGGAGTCGCTCTCGGAGCGTCGCATCATCCACGGGCTTCGCGGTGCCGTCGGTCATTGCTTGCTTGGCCACAGCTTCAGCCACCACCAGGCTCACTTTGCGGCAGTCGGCGATGGGCGGCAGCAGCGGAGCCTCCGGGTTTTCGATCGTCGGTGAAAGGCTAGCCAGCGCCTTCGCCGAGGCCATGATCATGGCATCGGAGACTCGGGTTGCACGCGAGACCAGAATCCCAAGACCCAGGCCGGGAAAGATGAATGAGTTGTTGACCTGCGAAATGCGTACCTGCTTTCCGTTGACCTCGACCGGCGGAAAGGGGCTGCCCGTGCCGACAAGCACCCGGCCATCCGTCCAGCGCAGCAGGTCGGCGGGTGTTGCCTCGGCCTTGGATGTCGGATTGGAAAGCGGAAAGATCACCGGCCGCTCGATATGCCGGGCCATCTCGCGCACAATCTCTTCAGCGAATGCGCCGGTCTGAGCCGAAACACCAACCAGCACGGTGACACCGGCGTTGCGTACCACATCGAGTAGCGAGATGGAGCATGGGCCGGGGCCTGAATGGGTCAGCTTCCAACCTTCGACATCGGAGCGTTTGCGCAACATAGGCTCCTGGCCGGGGCGGATGCCGTCGCATCCTTCGATCAGCAGTCCGTATCGATTGAATGCGTAGATACGCTGGCGGGCCTCTGTTTCGCTCAGGCTCTCTTCTTTCATCGCGGCGATCAAGAGATCGGCGATGCCGATGCCTGCCGAACCGCAGCCATACATGGCAATGACCTGATCCTTGAGCGGGCGGCCAGTTGCGCGCACAGCGGCCAGAATTGTGCCGGTGGTGACGGCGGCAGTGCCCTGGATGTCGTCGTTGAACGTGCAGAGCCTATCGCGGTAGCGGCGCAGCAGAATGGCGGCGTTCACGCCGGCGAAGTCCTCCCACTGGAGCAGAATGTTGGGCCAGCGGCGCTCGACCGCTGTGACAAACTCTTCAATGAACTCGTCGTACTCCGGGCCGCGGACGCGCTTGTGCTGCCAGCCGATGTAGATTGGATCATTGAGCAGGGCTTCGCGGTCGGTGCCCACGTCGAGCAGAATCGGCAGGCAGTGCTCTGGGGGGATTCCGCCCAGTGCGGTGTAGAGCGCCATTTTGCCGATGGGAATGCCCATGCCGCCGGCTCCTTGATCGCCCAGGCCTAAAATGCGTTCGCCGTCTGAGACCACAATGCAGCGCACGTTGTCAAAACGCGGGTCGGCGAGAATCTGTTCGATGTGGTCTTTGTGGGTATAGCTGATAAACAGGCCGCGTGGCCGGCGCCAAATCTCGCTGAAGCGCTGACAACCCTCGCCGACCGTCGGTGTATAGACGATCGGCAGCAGTTCTTCGGTATAGTGCGCGATCAACGAATAGAAGAGGGTTTCGCAGTTGTCCTGCACGTCACGCATGTTGCTGTACTTGAGGAATGCTGTGCCGCGGCCATCAAGGACGCGTTTGCGGCGCTCGCGCTGGTCTTCGAGGTTTCCGATGTGAGGCGGCAGCAGGCCATGCAGGCCAAATGCGTCGCGCTCCGCTTCAGAAAACGCGGTCCCCTTATTGAGCCGGGAGTTCAACAGCAGCTCGATGCCGTGAAGCTTCGTCCGCACCACTCCGCCGTTGGCCTGATTTGTCTTGAATTCCTCGCCCATTCACTCTTCTCCCTGATGCTGATCTTGCAGCCCAACTAGGGGTATATCCCATGCTATCTCGCCCGAATGGCGTGATCTTGTTGTGCGCGTCACAATAACGGAGTTGAAGCTTGGTCGCTGGGCGCCGTTTGCCGCGGCGCTTCATGCCTTCACTGCTGCTGCCAGGGGTTAAGCAAGGCCACTCCGGTAGTCTCAAAGTCTCTCACGTTGCGCGTAACCACAGTCATGCCGTGGACCAATGCTGTCGCAGCAATCAACGCGTCGCGATAAGAGCGCGGATCGGGCAAATTCAGGATGGCACATCGCACGGCGACCGTTGTGTCAACAGGAAGTATGCGATTGGCGAAAGCGGGTAACACATGACGATCGAGCCAAACACGAAGCATGGCTCCTTGGCGAGCGTCACGACGTTCCAATGAAAGCGTCCCCTGCTCCAGTTCCAAGATGGAAATGACAGACAGGAACATCGTCTCAGACGGAACGCTCGTCGCCCACCCTAGCACATTGCGATCTGCCTTGCCAAACTTGCTTTGTCCAATCCTGGCCCGGCGCAGTTCGGAGACGACGTTGGTATCGAGCAGATACATCACGACAAGTCAACGGGCTTGAAAAGCTCACTGCCCAATCGGAGCGGTTCAAACTCGATCTCCGCGGCCCCCGGCATAGCCAGCAGATCGACAATGCTCTTCCGCTTGTTTGTGATCTCTTGGTATTCATCGATCGACAGCAGCACATGGGCAGGCCGCCCGCGATCGGTGATGAACACGGGGCCTTTGCGGGCGGCTCGCTTCGCTCTGCCAGTGTCCTGGTTGAACTCCCGGCTCGATAAAGTGGTGATGGCCATGGCTCCTCCTTTATGTAGGCACGTTGCTACATCGTAGCATGGAATCCTTCTTATTCGAAGGTCAGCAGCACGACTTCGGAACTGGTTCCGACGCGCATCGGCGGGCCCCAGGTTCCCGCGCCGCTCGACGTGACCACTTGCAGCGCTCCAAAGCGCTGCAGTCCGTACGTGAACTTGCCGAAGGCGCGGCGCGTCAACCATGTGAAAGGAAAGATCTGACCGCGGTGGGTGTGGCCGGAGACCTGCAGGCTGATGCCAGCCTGTTCGGCGATAAGCAGGCGGTTGGGCACATGGTTGAGCAAAATCGTGGCCTTGCCGCGTTCAAGACCCAGGCTCTCGAAAATGGCCCGCTGCCGGATCGGGTAGCCTGAGTCGCCATAGTTGACGCCCACGATGTCGAGACCATCGACGGTGACCTTCTCATTGGCGAGAACGCGAATGCCAATCTGCGAAAGTACCTTGGCGTAGTGGGCCGTATCGCCGAACTCGTCATGATTGCCGGTGGAGAAGTAGGTTCCGAAAAGAGGCGCTAATGCACGCAGCGGTTCGGCCAGTGCTACAGGATCGGCCTTGCCGCCGTCGAAGAGGTCGCCGGGGATGAGAATAACGCTGGGACTGAGGCGAGCAGCCAGGGCCACGATGCGTCGGCAGAATCCCGGCCCATTGATGTGGCCGAGATGCAGATCGCTGACAATGAGCGCCGTGCGGCCACGCCAGGATTCGGGCAAGCCATCGAGATGGATCGGGATGCGCCGGATGCGAATGAAGCGTGCATTTACCAGGCCATAAAGGCTGGCCATAATCGCCAACCCATAGTAGACAGCGGCCAGCAGAGGTTTGTTGACGGGCAACCCCGCGAGCAACAGCGCCAGCCTTGTGAGCCTGCACAGACACGCGGCCAAAAAGAAAAAGTTTAGGAACCCGAGCCACACCGAGGCGACCCTGTAGAGCAGCTCGACCGGCTTGTTTGCAAACGTGAACCCGAGCAGCGCGGCGGCAACGAAACTAAAGCCCAGCAGTGTCAGCGCCGCCCGCAACGCCAGCGTGACCATCGGGCTCAGCGGCCACCAGAAGACAATCCATGTGCGATAGATGAACCAATGGGCAAGAAGCAGGAGACCCTGCATCAGCGCAATGCCCACCACAGGCCAGGCTTTCAAACCGAATCCCCCTTCTTTCAATTCTTGCACGGGAGGGAAGGCGACATTTCACATGGTTAAGCAAGAGTGCGGTTGCGACTGCAGAGATTGCCAGATTACCCTTGTTCCATCATGATCAACGTCCTCTCCGTTGCGGGATCAAAATCGAAATATAAACTCCCAGGTGCCCGGCCGGCTGGATTTCTGGGAGGTTTTTGGCACGGATTTATTGCTCCCATCACATTTGTCGTCAGCTTGTTCATGAGTGGTGTAAGTATCTACGAAACGAACAATAATGGCTGCTGGTATGAATTCGGATTTCTGCTTGGAGTTAGCGTCCATTTCGACGACAATCAGGCGGGGCGCGTAATCGGAAGCTAGAGCGAAGGATTCGAACTTTCGGATCCATGAAACAATCTCCTCATGGTCGCTGCCGTCGTCGACACTCTCGGCCTTTACATCTCGATCCCGTTTTGCCAATCGAAGTGTACCTACTGCAACTTCGCGTCAGGGGTCTATCCAGCCAGTGAACACGCGCGTTATGTAAATCGGCTGATCGACGATCTGCGCTCGGCTGCTGCATGGGCTGGGCGAATGGAGGCGGAGCTTCCGCGTCGCGTGGACACGGTCTATCTGGGCGGCGGAACCCCCAGCCTGCTGGCGCCTGAACTGATTGCGAGGCTCTTTGCGGCGATGAGGGCGGAGTTTGACCTGGAGCCGGATGCCGAGATCACGGTCGAGTGCGCTCCGGGCCAATTCGCCGAGGAGACAATGCAGGCGCTTGTTGCAGCCGGCGTCAACCGCGTCAGCCTTGGCGTGCAGTCTTTCATCGACCGGGAAGCGGCGGTGAGCGGACGGCTGCACAGCCGGGCCGTCGTCCTCAACGACATCGCCCGCCTGCGCGCCGCCGGCATAGGCAATCTCAGTGTGGACCTGATCGCCGGCCTTCCCGGACAGAGCCTCGCTTCGTGGCAGGAGTCGCTGGCGGTTCTGATCGCGTCTGGCGTTCCGCACGCCAGTGTCTACATGTTTGAGGTGGACCAGGATTCTCGTCTAGGCCGCGAGGTGCTTGCGAACGGTATTCGATACTATGCAGAACTGGTTCCCACCGACGATGCTGTTGCTGAGATGTACTCGATCGCGATCGAAGCTCTACAGCGCGCGGGCCTTGAGCAGTATGAGATCTCTAACTTCTCTCGTCCGGGCTTCCGATCCCGCCACAATCTCCGCTATTGGCGACGGCGGCCCTATCTCGGCCTGGGGCTCGATGCCTCGTCGATGTTAAGTGACCTGCACGGATCTGGCGTCCACAGCGGATCCCCCCGCGTGCTGCGCACAACAACAACCGAGGACCTGAAAGCGTATCTCGGGGGCCGCGTGCCAGTTGAGTGTGTATGGTTGACCTCGGCGCAGCAGCATGAGGAGGCATGGTTTCTCGGCCTGCGGCTCAACGCCGGCGTGGAGATTGCAGCCATTGAGCGAGAGTTCGGCCCGGCCATGGTTGCCCCGGCGCTTGAAGGTGTTACACGCCTGGTCGAAGCTGGGCTGCTGGTCTCTGACGGCGCGACGGTTCGCCTGACTCCGCGCGGACAACTGCTCTCGAACGATGTTTTTCAGGAGTTTCTTGCGCTGGCGCCGGTGCTGAGTGTGACAAGTGGCCCGTGAAAGACGAGCGATGACCGACATTTGTCGCGAAGTGAAGTTATACTGCTACCAATGTTCGACGACACAATTGCAGACTGGCAGAGCCTGACCAAGCTCTACGGCGAGATGAGCGACGAGGAGTTGCTCGAACTGGATGCTCAGCTCGGAGACCTCACCGAGATGGCTCAACAGGTTCTGCGCGACGAGATGAAGAAGCGCGGACTCAGCAGGCCGCGACCGGCAGACAACGCGCCGACGCCCACCGAGCATGATCCCGATTCAAACTGGGAGTTCGGCGTTGGCCCGTCGTCGGCTGAAAACGAGTCAGAAGAGAGCGATCTGCCGCGCGAATACACATGGAAGACGCTGCTCTGCGAATGCAACAACCTGGAGGAGGCGACTCCAATTCGGATGGCGTTGCGGCAAGCGGGAATCCAGAGCTGGATCGAAGGCCCGGGTTACCGTATTTCAATGGACATGCTGAATCCACGGATTCTGGTCGCTGCCGATCAACTCGAACAGGCGCGTCAGGTCCTTGTCCAGCCGATTCCGCAGGCCATCATCGAGGAATCAAAAATCGAAGTTCCGGCGTTCGAGTTTCCCGTCTGCCCGAAGTGCGGCGCCGAGGACCCGGTGCTTGAGAGCGCCGAGCCGGTCAATTCCTGGCTCTGCGAGGAGTGCGGGAGGCAATGGAGTGATGCGCCGCCGGAGTGATTGCAGGCTGTGAGGCGCTCATTCGCCCGATCGGCGGCGACTTTCGTTCTCGCGCAATGCCCTTTCGGCCAGCCTGCGCATCGTGTCGGCCTGGTCGCGGCCCTCCATCTCCTTGCGCAGAATCTTGAAAGTATCCGCGAGCAGGCAGGCGCTCTCCTCCACCCGCTTCTCCAGATCTTCCTGCGAAGCTCTTGCCCGTTCCAAAGCAACGTTTGTGTGGTGCGCGGCGGAGGCGAATCGCGCCAGGATTTGGACGATGCGGGCGTCTTCAGCATCGAAATGACGCTCCGGAGTATGAGCGATGACCCAAAGTGTGCCCTGCGGCGTGCCTTGTGAGGGCCACGGCGCCCACAGGCTCTCGTAAACGTGCGGAGAGACCCCGCGCAGCTCGGCGTAAAAGCGCTCCGGTTCGCTGAAAAGCAAGACACTGTTGCGCTCGACCGCAGTGCCACTGGGACTGGCGTCGCGAGGCAGCGATCCGTGGAGGTTGGGAGCGAGGCCGCCAGCGACCGCGTGCCAGCGAAAGATGTCACGATCCCCATTTGACTCCAGGATGCTGATACCGGCCGAGTCGGCGTGGCACAGCTTCATTGCCAACTGCGCCACTTTGTTGAGGATATTGGTGGGGTCGGCCCTCAACTCGTCTCCCAACTCAATCATTGCCTGGCTCTGCGCCTCATAGTTCGGAGGGCGCGAGGGCCTCTTGGCCAGTTCTGAGGTAATCAGAACTTCCTCGACGCACTTCACACTCGAATTTCTGGGGGGGAGGGTCTCCATCTGCCTCACTCCTGGGGCCCATGACTGGTCACTAAGTTACATGCGGTCCAGTGGAACGAGTTTGCGCTTCGTCATGGAGCGGGACACTCTCTTCGGATGGGCGCAATTTGTGGTCTGTTTTGCGTATCATCCCGCGCCGCGAAACGGCGGCACTCTGGCCAGGTTCACCAGGCGAGCAGTTCGTCCTCAGAACTGGAGGAGAGGAAGGCAACCGGGGCGGCGGTGGGTTCGGGGAAGTCTCCACTGCACTGAATCGACTCGGGACCCATGGCTTTGGCCACCAACAGAGCCTGTTCGGCCTCGCGCAGAACTACGACCGGGGAGCGGCCCAGACTGGAGGCGACTCCGAAGCAGGCCGAAAGGCGGATGGCGTCGCCGCCCACGCGAAAAGGCGCACTGAAGACATCGATCCGCAGTCTTTCGGCCATCAGGACGGCGTTGGTAGTGGAGCAGCCCGGCAGAGCCATGAGGAATTCATCTTTGCCGGGGCGGCCAAGCATGTCGTAGCTGCGCAAGAGGCGCGTGGAGCGCGAGGCCACCTGGCAGAGCAACTCGTCGCAGGCTTCGGTGCCCAGACGCGAGTTCCAGTGGCCGAAATCGTCGATGTCAAAGAGAATCATACAGAGCGAGCTTTTCATTCGCTGCACGCGGTCGGTCTCGCGAAAGAGCGCAGAGAGCATGGTTTCGCGGTTGTAGACGCCGGTGAGGCGGTCGACCTGGGCGTTGAGGGCGGAGGCTTCGCGGAGAGCTTCGAGCTCGCGGAGACGGCGATGGTCGCGCAGGACCGCTCCGAGACGAAAGCGCAGGAGAGCGATGTTGCTCGCGTGCGGGAGCAAGTCGTCGATGACGCCCTCAGTGAGCAGTTCGCCCCACTCCGGGGTAAGGGTGTCGGAGATCAGGACAATGGGAAAGCGGCGGCCTGTGGCTTCGGCGTGCGCGATGGCCAGCAACTGGCTGAGGTTGGTCTGAGGATCCATGGCCGGCAGATCCTCGTCAAGGAGGGCCAGGTCGGGGGCGGGGGAGGAGGTAAGCGCGGCCAGGGCTGCTTCGACAGAGAGAACGACATCGACCTGCGCGCCGTCGGCGGCGAGGGCGGTTTCGGTGGCGGCAAGCAGGGCGGGCTCGGCCGATGCGAGCAGAACGGTCATTGTAGAAAAGGGGAGCATCTTGAAATCCTCGATAAGAGATGCATCGGCGACGGTTAGAGATTATTTAGGGATCGCTGAAAGATTCTTGAGGATTCTCAATGACTCTTGAACGGGCGTGGGGGTACCGAAGGTCACAGGGTGCCCTCGGTCTTGCTGTTCCGGCTGAGAATTGCGTTAGAGGACGGAGTCGAGCCAGAGGTTGAAGAAGCGGTGCGTCGCATTTTCCAGAGCTGAGGCGCGCTGGTGAGCGGCAGAGCGCAGGCCGGGGATGGAGATCCCGGCGCGAGTCAGCTCGGCGGCGTGGCCCGAGTACCAACTCTCGAGGCCTGCCGCGGTTACTTCGGGGTGGAATTGCAGGGCGAGGGCGAAGTCTTCGACGGCAAAGGCCTGGTTGGTGTAGAGATTTGAGCTTGCCAGATGGAGTACGCCGGGCGGCAGATCGAAGGTGTCGCCGTGCCAGTGAAGGACCTGGAGGCCGTCGGCGAGGAGAGGGGCGAACCAACTGGGCGGGTCGAGGTTTGGCGCAGCCTGGATCGTGGACCAGCCGATCTCTTTTCCGTTTTGGCCGGGATAGACGCGAGCGCCCATGGCCGCGGCCATCAGTTGCGCGCCTAGACAGATACCCAGCATTGGCTTGCGCGCTGCGAGCCAGTGGCGGATCAGGGCGATCTCGGCAGTCAGAAACGGATGCTTCTGCTGCTCGTAGACGCCCATGGGGCCGCCCATGATGACCAGGAGGTCGCAGCTCTCGTCCATTTGCATGGGATAGCTTGCCTCGGCGGCAAGGACGCTCTCGATCTCGAAGCCTCGCGCGCGGAGCGGAGCCTCGAAGAGGCCAAGATCTTCAAAGACGATATGGCTGAGGACGAGGGCTTGGCGAGTGTGCACGGGCTCAGGCATGGTCGATGCGCTCCGGATCCTCAGTCGACGAATTCGACCTGGGGGGCGATGGGGATGATGCCGCGTTCATGGCCGAGGTCGAGCAGCTTGCGAATGGCTTCGCGACCGTCTGCGCCGTAGTCGAGAGTGCGGTCGTTGACGTACATACTGACGAAGCGGCTGGCCATGCGGCTGTCGAGGTCGCGGGCAAACTGCATGGCGTATTCGAGGGCGGCCTCGCGATGGTCGAGGGCGTGCTGGATGCTGTCGCGCAGGGCCTTGGAGATGATCTTGTGCGATTCAGCGCCCAGAGAGCGGCGAATGGCGTTTCCGCCCAGAGGCAGGACCAGGCCGGTGGTCTCGCGCCACCATGCGCCCAGGTCGATGACCTTGTAGAGTCCGCTGGTCGAGTAGGTGAGCTGACCCTCGTGGATGATGAGTCCGGCATCGAATTCTCCGGCAAGGATGGCGGGGATGATCTTGTCGAAGGGGACGGTCTCTGTACGGATCTCAGGGTTGAAAATCTTGAGGGCGAGATAGGCGGTGGTCAGTGTGCCGGGAACGGCGATCTTGATGCGTTTCAAGTCCTCGGCAGTCAGCGGATTCCGGGAGACGATCATCGGGCCGTAGCCCTCTCCGACGCTTCCGCCGCAGCCCATCAGCGCGTAGTTTTGCTGCAGGTAGGGGTAGGCGTGAAAGCTGATGGCGGTGACGTCGAAGAAGGCCTCGTCCTGGGCGCGCCGGTTGAGGGTCTCGATGTCGCAAAGGGTGTGGGTGAAGCGGTAGCCGGGGACACGGACCTTGTTGGTAGCCAGGCCGTAAAACATGAAAGCATCATCGGAGTCGGGACTGTGGGCGATCGAGATCTCGAGCGTCTCTGCAGGGTTGGCGACGGGGGAGTTCGGGTTACTCATGGGAAACCAAGGTCCTTTCGGCCAAAGTAGTGCAATGAATGGTTAGAGCGGCCTCACTGCTGTTGGTTTGTGTAGGCCCTTGCTCTTTGCGTTTCCCGCAAAGGGCGGGAGCGTGTGGTGTTAACGTGCAAACCGGCGTAGTCGTTCGAAACCGACGGCCAGTCCGGCAGCCGAGGCTACCTTGAGTGCGTCTCCTGGGAGGAAGGGAAGAACGGCCGTTGTAAAGACTACCTGCGCGGTGGCGTGTGTGAGCCCTGCCAGCCAGAGTGCGCCGCAAAGAACAATGACAATGTTGCCGGCGGCGGCGCTGGCCAAGGCTGCTGAGAAGCTGCGCGAACTGCGCCTCCAGAGAAATGAGATGAACGCCGCGGCAAAAGGATAGGCGATGAGATAGCCGCCGGTGGGTCCGAGCAGATGAGCCAGGCCGAAGAGCGGGCTGGGAGCGAAGACCGGCAGGCCCAGAGCGCCTTCGATCAGGTATGCGCCGAGTGTCGCGGCGACTATGCGCGGAGCAAGGATCAGGCCCAGCAGCAGAACTGCAAAGGGCGCCATCGTGAGCGGTACGGGCGTGAAGTAAAGGGGAATAGCAATGTGGGCGCAGAGGGCCACCAGGGCGCTTGCGGCAACGACAATGCCGGTGGAGCGGAGCCAGGCTGGGGATTCGGCAATTGGCGGCTGTGCGGAGAGTGCTCTGTTCAATGCGGTTTCCTCGGGGCCGGGCTTAAATCTCTGTTTCTACGTCGGTTTCTTCTGCTGGAACGGTGGTCGAGTCATGGATTAGCTCGTTGCGGGTGGAAGGCCTTGAGCGGAGTCGAGTGCGCTGCACCCAGATGTGGAGCGTCATTCCAGCGGCTGCAATCAGCAGCGCCGCGAGTGAGACGAGAAGGGCAATCAATAACCAGCGCATGAGGGTCAAACAAGGCAAGAATATCAGACGGAGGGGTTGTTGGAGGCTGTTTTCTGGGTAGGAGATCGGCAGCCAAGGACAGCGGGCCGAGCCTCACGGCTGACGGAGGTTCGATTGCAGCCAATCGAGGTAGGGCTGGCTTGCGGCGGCGACATCAAGGACCAGGAACTCGGGGGTCTCGTAGCTGTGCAGCTCGCGCAAGCGGGCTTCGAGGGCCGCGAGCTGCGCGGGGCCGGTCTTGAGCAACAGCAGTGTTTCGGTGGAGGATTCGATCTCGCCCTTCCAACGGTAAGTGGACTGGACGGCAGGAATCAGCGTGGCGCAGGCAGCCAGTCGCTCTTCGACGAGTGCGCGGCCCAGGCGCGCGGCCTCTTCGGCGCTGACCGTGGTGGTGAGGACGATGCGGACTGGGGGTGCTGGTTCGGGCATGGGTTGCTCCAGCGCAAGTGTACGAGTGCGGGGGTTGCCATTGACAGCGAGAGTTCTCATTGCGCTCTGGGATACCCACCGTCACGAGGCTCAACGAGGGTGCAACCCCCACCCGTATTCTGCAAGGAAGTTCCTTGTTTTCAACATGGTACGGAGTTGCTCCCGCGCCAAATTCGTCATTCTAATGGTCTTATTTGCAGATTCGAGATTCCAAAGGGGTTGCGGTGTTTTTCAGGCGGTATTGAAGCTTTGGCGGCCTGCAGTGACGTTTCCTTGCTGATTCTCTTGACGATTGTGCCGCAATGGAGGGATATTATCGGCAAATCCCCCGCAATTTGGAGCATTTTTGCAAGATGTGTGACCGGAATCTTGTGGGTCTCCCACCCAGTCCGCAGAAAAAGCTGAATGGATGGGGCACGGAAGTCCCCTGTGAATCCGAAAATGCTCTGACTAAAGCGCCGCCTTGATCACCTTCCGGTATTTGTCGAGCACCTCTCTGCCGCGTTCCGTGAGCCGGCAGATGGTCAACGGATACTTCCCGCGGAAGGTCTTCTCGATGGCGAGGTAACCCGCATCCTCCAGCTTCGAGAGATGTGCGGAGAGATTGCCCTGCGTGAGCCCAGTCGTCTGCCGCAAATACTGGAAGTCGGCCTCCTCGACGGCTGCAAGCAGCGCGACGATCATCAGCCGCGCCGGCTCGTGGATGATGCGGTCGATCTCTGCCAGTTGCTGAATCTTCGCACTCAACCTATTTGCCTTCGCCCGCCGCAGCAGGCTTACGCATAAAGGCAAAGAATACGACGCATCCGGAGATCAGGGACAGGATGCCTATAAATCCGTAGAGGATGGTGAACCCAGTCTCCAACGAAGTTCTGCTGAAGGCTACGAGAATGCCGGTCGCCGCCATTGCCACTCCGCCGACAATGAATCGAGACGAGCGGCCGATCAAAGAAAGCAACAATCCGCCGCCAATGCCAGTTCCTGCCAGTATCCAACCGGCTGGTGGAAATGCCCCCATGTACGCCGCAAAGATGGCCGCGACTGCCAGAACAAGAGCAACGCCGATCATCTTGCTCCTGAGCTTCCAGTTGAGGGGTTTCGGTTTTACGTAACCTACCTTTTCGATGAGAAACCGCGTGCGCACGTGCTTGATCGCCCATGGCGACAAGAGAATGATCGCTGGAAAGAACAGCATGAGAGATACAACAACCGCATTGGAAAGGAACGATCCGGGATGGAAGGCCACCTGAAGCCACTCGAGTAGTGCGAAGGTAAGAAAAGACGCTCCAATGGCTATTTCCGGCAGCCCATCGCGGTTATGCGCATTTTGCATGAGGCGGTTGGCGATTGCATCCGGACTCTCATTGGCATGGCGATGCGAGTTCTCGATCATTCTTCTCTCCACAAACTAGTTTGCAATACAAACTAGATTAAGAACCATCATGCGCTCAGTTTCCGTCGCGTGTCAAGCGGAAATGCGAAGATTCCTTGCGGTCGAGGAAGAGCGATTCAGATTTCTGTTTTGAAACGTTGGATCTTCGCCGGCGGCGCAGTCCTCACTTGGAAGCCAGTTGCGGGTGTGATCAGGCGCAGTGAGTTAGCCCGCTGCGCGGGGTTGGCAGGTTAGCGAGTTCGCGGAGGCATCGGCCGGCTCTTGTTTTTATTCAATCGCGGCCGGCGAGCCGGTGGACGACTGAGTCGTCTTGCCGGTTAAGCTTGAGTAAGGCAGTATGGATTTGGGGCCGGTGTTGACGGCTTGGAGGTTACGCGATGGGCAAGGGGATCAGGTTTGGGACTTCGGGGTGGCGGGCGATTGTGGCCGACGAGTTCACTGTGGCCAATATCCGGCTGGCGGTGGCGGGGATTGCCGCCTTTGTGAAGACGCAACCGGCGCCGCATCGCGTGCTTGTCGGGCGCGATCCGCGATTCTTGGGCGAGAGCTTCGTTGATATCGCAGCCAAGGTGCTGGCTGGGGCGGGAGTGACGCCCATCGTGATTCCCGAGGCTGCGCCGACGCCGGCGATCGCTTATGCGGTGCGCGTGTTGAAGACCTCGGGCGCAATCAACTTCACGGCCTCGCACAATCCGCCGGAGTACAACGGCATCAAGTTCTCGACGAGCGATGGCGCGCCGGCGCTGCCCGAGGTGACCAAACAGATCGAGGCGGCGATTGCGGTGCGGGTTGCGGGCGGCGCGAATGGCGATACGATTCCCAGCGCCGACGCTCCGGCGGCAGGTTTTGAGACGGCCGATGTGAAGCCAGCATTCCTGAAGCGGCTGGGAGAGCTGGTCGATCTGAAGGCGATTGCCAAGTCGGGAATCAAGGTTGTTTACGACCCGTTCTGGGGCGCGGGAAGGGGCTACAGTTCGGAGATACTGCGCGAGGCGGGCGTGGCTGCTGTGACGGTTCACGATTACCGCGATGTACTCTTTGGTGGTCATGCGCCGGAGCCATCGGGCGAACTGCTGGGCGACGCCAGGACGAAGATGAAGGAGATTGGCGCGCATCTGGGCATTGCAACGGATGGGGACGCCGACCGCTTCGGCATTCTGGACGAGGATGGGACCTTCATTCAGCCAAATTACGTCATTGCGTTGCTCTTCGACTACCTGGTGGAGACACGGGGCTGGAAGAACGGCGTGGCCAAGAGCGTGGCGACGACGAACATGATTAACGCGCTGGCCGAGTATCACAAAGTGCCGCTCTACGAGACGCCGGTGGGATTCAAGTATATTGGCGAGCTGATCAACGGCGACAAGATTGCGATCGGCGGCGAGGAGTCGGCTGGGCTGACGATTCGCGGCCACGTGCCGGAGAAGGATGGAGTGCTGGCCGGCCTGCTGGTGGCCGAGATGGTGGCCAAGCGCGGCAAGAGCCTGGGCACGCAGTTGAAGGAGCTATTTGGCAAGGTTGGTTCCTTCTATCCGGTTCGCGAGAACTTCCACTTGACCGTGGAGGGCATGGCCGCGTTCACTGAGAAGATGAAAGCCGATCCCAGCACGCTGGGCGGGCGCAAGGTTGCCGGCGTGGTGAGGACTGACGGGCTGAAGGTGATCCTGCAAGATGGCTCGTGGGTCTGCTACCGGCTCTCGGGAACTGAACCGGTGGTGAGGGCCTATAGCGAGGCGCGCAGCGAGCAGGATATGGAAGCGCTGAAGGCTGCGGCTGAAAAGTTTGTGATGAGTTAGGACGGGTTGAGTTTCATGCAAAAAGGGTTATTCGAGGTCAAACGGGATTCCGAGGCCAACGAGGACGAAAGGGTTCGCGTTCCGATCTCTGATCGGGCGCTGAGCTTCGCGCAGCAGGCGTGGCGTCCGGCGGCGTCGGCGCTGGCCGTGGCGCTGGCGGGGCTAATTGTCTGGCATGGGATCAACGGCAAAAACGGACTGCTGGTTTGGCAGCAGAAGCGCGTTGAAGATCAGCAGTTGCGCAAGGAGATCGACAGCCTCAGCCAAGAGAATGCGCGGTTGCGCGATCACGTAGAGCGGCTCCAGACAAACCCGGATGCTATCGCAGTCGTCGCGCGGGACAAGCTGCACTATACCAAGCAGAACGAAGTGATCGTCGACCTGTCCAACGAAAAGAAGACGCCGGAGCAGCCTGCCGCGGGCAAATGATGCATTAGAGGCTTCTCGCGGATCGCCGGGTCAACGAAGGAAAGTGCAATCGCAACAATGCCTCACGAAGCAATTGTCATCATTGACGTTCAGAACGCGATTCTGGGTGCGGACTGCAAGAAGGAGAACCGCGCGGCCCTCGACGAGGTTGTTGCTAAGATCGCGAGGCTGATCCGGCGTGGCAGAGAACAGCGCGTCCCCGTCTTGTTTGTGCAGCACGACGGCCCGGCAGGCCATCGGCTTCAGCGTGGCACGGCCGGCTGGCAAATCAGGTCTGAAATATCGCCTGCCGAGGGCGAACCGGTGATTCACAAATCTGCGTGCGATTCATTTTTCGAGACCACCCTGAAATCTGAGATGGAATCGCGGGGAATTGAAAGCCTGATTGTTGCCGGATGCATGACGCAGTATTGCGTCGATACAACGGTGCGCAGGGCGGTGAGCTTGGGTTACGATGTAACTCTTGTTGCGGACGGACACATGACAGCCGACTCCGGTGCACTCCTCTTTGAACAGATCATTGATCATCACAACGCATTGCTGGATGGTTTCGATGCGGGACCGCACTCTGTAAGAGTTTTTCCTCTCGATCGGGTTATTCAAAGATGGAATTCGTAAAAACTACCGGCAATACCTTCCATATTTACTCTTAAATTTTATCCGTAAATTGAGAGAAGAATGTAGCGCCGGTCTCTAGACCGGCTGTACTAGCGGCGTCCACGCCGCCAAACGTCGCCAATTTACGGATATGCTCTTAGAAATCCACATGCGCGCGAACTGAGCCTACCCAGGCTGGGCCGCGGTCGCGGTTGTAGCCGGGGTTGTCGATGTGCTGGATATCGACTGCGTAGAATAATCCTCGCCAGGCGTGCCAGTTGTAGTAGCTTTCGACGATGTTTTCGCGGCCGTAGTTGAGGTTGCCGTTTGCGCGGCTGTAGTTTGGACTACCGTTGCCGTCGCCCAGGAGGAAGCCCTGGCCTCCGAGTCTTAGATATTCCTGATGGTCGCGCTTGATGGCGTTTGAGACCATGACCAGGCCGATCTTGTCGACGGGGCGATGCCAGCGAGTACCGGCGTAGTCGGCTCCAGCCTCGACGGTCTGGTCTACCTCGGTATACGCGAAGGACTCGTGCTGGCCCTCGTTCCAGCCGAAGCGGGCAAAGACGCGCAGATTCTCGGTGATCTCCTGCTCGGTGTTGTAGCCGAAGCCGTATTTGAGCGCGCTGTAGTGCTCATGGAGTGTGATCGTAGGTACGGTGACGCCGTAATTCGCGGTGTCTGAGCCGTTGAGAAAGTCGTCGACGGCCTCGCGATAGGTGCCCATGTGGGCGCGATTGGCATAGAAGAGCAGACGCGTGACGCCTTTGCGCTCCTTGATGAAGCTGTGGCGCAGCTCGAATTCGCCATTCTGGGCGTGGGCGCGACTGAAGGCCCAGTCCATATCGATGCCATTGGCGACGGTTGGCATGGCGAAGAGGCCGTAGCGAATGCTCCAGAATCTGTCGTCGTATTCGGCCATGCCGCCGACCGTGTATCCTCGTGTGTCGGCGGCGTAGTCCCATGCACCGTTGTTGTCCACCGTCCAGTTCATGAATTGCAGATGGCTGTCGGAGCCGGGGCCGTTGACGTCGAAGAAGTCGGGCAGCGTCATCTTGCCGCCGCGGAACTCGATACGACGCACGGGCACGCTGGGCGCCAGCGCGAAAGGACCCGGTTCCTGGTTGGTGGTCTGGCGAGTGAAGCCAAAGACTTGGTGAAACCCGTATCGAGCCAGATAAGGTACAGTGCTCAGAGTTGGGTTTCGCACCACGTCAAGATTGGTGAATCCGGCCAGTCCCAGAGCTTGGCTCAGGCCGCGTCCGCCTGAACTTTCCATATCGACGATCAGGTCGGTGTTGTATTTGATAGAGCGCGTGGGCCGGATGGCGGTGAAGAGGGTGCCAAGCAGGGATGTTTTGTACTCCGCCGAGTTGTGAAAGCTGTTTGTGCCCTGGTACAGGGAGTGGAAGGGCAGGCGGCCCTGGTAGATGATGTTAGCCTGACCGGAGATCCACCAGCGGCTGTCCTCAGGATGCGGAGCCATGGAGACGATCGGCGGGTCCTGTGGCTGGCGGCCAACCGGGCTGGCATCGCCAGGTTGCCGGCCAATGCCGGGTTCCTGGGAGCCCAGCACGGCTTGCGCGGAAGGTTCCTGGGCCATCGACTGCGTTGCTTTGGGGTGCGGCTGGGGAGCGGAGGGAAGGGAATCGGTTGACTGGGCCGCTGTGAGGCCTGCGGCCAGCGCAAGTGTCAGCGCCGCGAAAGCACGCACAAAGCTACACGAAGAACAGTGCGGATTCATGCGTCGACCTGACAGCTGGAGCACTGGAAAGCCTTTCGGGTTTGGTGCGAAGCTTGGGGAGCCGGGTCTAGAATGAAAGCGCAACCCGAGCCCAACCCGGTGAAACAGTTACAGGGGAAATGAATCGATAGAAGGAGAATTCCGATGTCGCACCATGAGCGGGAAAAGCTGAAGTTGTTGCAGCGGGTGCGCAAGCTGCGCGGCCAACTGGACGCGGTGGAGCGGGCGCTGGGATCCGACGAGGACTGCGGAGACCAACTGATGCTGCTGGCCGCAGTGCGCGGCGGGGTGAACGGATTGATGGGCGAAGTGCTCGAGGACCATATTCGGTTTCATTTGGCCGATGGTTCGAAGGAGCAAATCGCTCCGGAACTCGCTGAGGATCTGATCGATCTTGTGCGCGCGTATCTGAAGTGACGTTTGTTTTCCTCAGTGGTCCCATCCACAGGCTCCCCTTCATGATAAATTGCGGCCGTTCCGGGATTTGTTAACGTACGGTTGATTCCCGGGCCTCAGGCGGTACTGAATGCGTTGAAACCAAACTCTCAAGATCGCATTTCGGACTTCAAATAAGCGGAAAGTGTGCCGGAATCAACTGCAGCTCGACTACGCGCACTGCCGCAACCTTCCGGTTTCGTTGTGGGAAGGCGCAGCAGGCGCGGTTTCCGTAGCTCGCGTTCCGACCCAGACGCAAGCCAACGGCATCCTGGCATCGCCGGTCGGAACCCATGTGCAGGTGATGCGAGTCGTTCTCTGGACAAGGTACAGATGATTTCTCATTGTTCCTCCTCATCGAATCCAGCATGCACTCGGACTCTGGAGGCGAAGCGACGCGAGCCAGGGGTCTGGTGCAGTGAACTCAGGGTTCGGGAGGGGTGAGGTCGAGCCTCACGCGCTCAATTCAGAGGTTGTATGCCTTGAAGAGCGGTGAGGGGATTGCCTCGGAGTTAGAGGCGATATCGAGAGCGCTCCGCGCGGCACAGGAAAGAACTCCAGCTACTCGGAGGTTCCTTGGCGGTTTCGACGGTCATGGGTTTTGTAGTTTCTCCCGCAGGCGCGAAGAATCCTGCAATGCCTTTGTACCATACCCCCATAGGGTAATGTCAAGCCGAAACTCGCGTCAAAGGTTGATTCTGATCCCGCGTGAGTGCTTGACTCGAAAAGAGCGATTGCGCGGAGAGAGATTTCCTCTGCGGATGTCGGCTGAAAGAGCGTGTGAGGAGGTCTCTTCCGATGGCTTGGGCTAACCCTACAAGTGCAGTCCGAAGATTCCGGGGGGGAGCAGAGGGCTTCAACCCTCTGAATGAGGCGTAACTGCAGGGCTCTTAGGCCCGGATCACTTCCGTTTTTTCGGGACTTCAGGGATCTACGACTTTAGAACTAAGCACTGGCAGGCGCGCGCATCGAATTCAGTACTGCGGTGAGGTCGGCAGCGAGGGTTTGCTGGGCCTCTTCGTTCAATTTTGCGCCTTGGCTGGTGAGATAGAAGACGTCGATAGCGGTCTCGCCTTCGGTGTCGATGAGAGCAACCTCGATATTGCACTGGTGGGTGCTGAGAGTGAGGGCGATCTGGCGGAGAAGGCCGGGGAGATCCTGGGCAACGACTTGCAGAATCGTGGAATGGGTGGAGGACTCGGAATCGAACTGTAGCTTGGTCGTCACCTCGACCTTGAGGTTGGCAGGGTTGTCCATGTGGCGGCGCGCCTCGAGCATCTGTTCGACAGGAACCTTGAGGGAGACGACGTCGTGGATGTATTCGAGGAAGCGATCTTTCTCGCTGGGGTTGAGTTCGAGGGTACGGAAGATGTCGGTGAAGTGGAAGCTGTCAACGACAACGCCTGCGTCGTTGGAGAAGGCGCCGGCGGTGACGATGTTCATGCCCCAGGCTGCGAGTGCGCCAGCTACGTCAGCGAAGAGGCGGCTGCGGTCGCGGGTGATGACGGTCAAATCGTAAAGCTGGCGGTGAGGACGCAGGTCGAGTTGCACGGAGTCTTCGTCGAGCCTCGCGGCCATCTGAAAGTGATTGCGAATCTGCTCAGGCAGGCGGGTTTGCAGGTAGCGTTGGGGAAGGCCTTCAAGGAACTGTTTCAGCGCATCGTGCTGCGCGGCAGGGACCATGGAGCGGAGGCGATTGAGCAGGGTGGGGTCGATCGCCGCGTGGTAGCGGATCTCGTCGACCGAGCGGTCCATGAAATTGGCAGTAGCCATGTAGAGCTGCCAGAGGTTTTCGGCTTTCCATGGGGTGAGAGCATCGGGATTGACCGCCTTGATGTCGGCGAATGTCAGCAGGGTGAGCATCTTGAGCATCTGCGGGGTGCCGATCTTCTCGGCGAAGCCGCGTACATTTTCAACGTCAAAGATGTCGCGGCGCAGGGCGTTGGACATCTCGATGTGAAGACGGATGAGATTGAGAACAGCCTCACGCTCTTCAGGATCGAACTCCATGCGGGCCAGGAATGCATCGGCCAACTCCATGCTGGGGGCGACGTGCTCGACGTTGCGCCGCGCCTTGCCGGTGTCGTGGAGCAAGAGAGTGAGCAGGAAGAGGTCGAGCCGGTCGATCTCGGGAAGCAGTTGGGCGAGGCTCTGTTCGTAGGGATTTGAAGGTTGGCGCAGGCCGTGGACGTTATCGATGGTGAGGAAGGTGTGCTCGTCGACGGTGTAGCGGTGATAGCTGTCGCGAATGACTAGGGCGTCGATGCCGTGGAACTCTGGGATTAGCATTTCCAGAATGCCGAGAGCATGCATCGTTCGCAGAGCCTGGGCTGCGTGGGGGCCGAGGAGGACTTCGCGCAGGGCGTTCCACAGGTAGGGTCCTTCGGGAATGTGTATGGCGATAGCGGGAAGGGCGTCGGTGATGCGATCCTCAGCCGCCTGCGAGAGCGTGTACCCATGGGTGGCCATCAGCGAAAAGATGCGCAGTATGGCGCTGGTGTCGTTGAACTGCGCGCCGGGCACGATGTCGATGCGCCCCTGGTCGAGGAGGAAGTCGGTGCCGGCGATGGGGGTGCGGCGGCGGCGGAACTGGCGGTAGAAGCTAACCGGGGCAGGGAGGTGCTCCATGAGCAGAGCCGCACGGCGGTAGACCACCCTGGCATGGCGGTAATAGGTGCGCATCCAATAGGCCGGATCGGCGGTGCCGCGAGTCTCAAGCCCAATCGAGTTGGCGGCGGCTTCGTCCTGAGATTGCCAGTCAAGGATATTGTCGTCGCGGCCATGGCGGAAGTGGAGAAAACATCGCGCCGCGGCGAGGAAGTCGAAGGCCGCCTCGGCGTCGCCGCGTGCGCTCTGGAAGACGCCGCCGCGGTGGCGTGGCCACTCTTTGGTTTCTTTCAGGTGGAAGAGAAGTGCAAACCAGACGGCGAGGTGATAGTCGCGCAGACCGCCGGGGCAGTCCTTGAGGTTCGGCTCCAGGTGAAAGATGGTGTTTCCGAATTTTGCGTGGCGGGCGCGGGCGATCTCACCGAGCTTCTGAGTGATGGTGTTCCACTCGCTCAGGACCAGGCCAGGCAGGACCGTCTGATGAAGTTGCTGATAGAGCGGAAACTGGCCGGCGAGAAAGCGGCGGTCAAGCGTAGCCAGCGTGAATTCGAGATTGTCGGGGTCGAAGCGGCCAGCCTCCTTGAGCGTGCGGGAACTGGGGCTGGCCCGCAGGCCGACGTCCCACATGCCTTGAATGATGGCGCGGATCGCGTCTTTGGACTGTGCCTCGGCCTTGTCGTCGGCAAAGGCGAAGAGTACGTCGATGTCGGAATAGGGGAAGAGATCTTTGCGTCCGTAGCCGCCAAAGGCGACCAGGGAGACATTAGCCGCCGGCTGGCCGGCGAAGGCTCTGCGCCACATTTCAATGAGGATACGGTCGACCACCGCCGAACGGCGGCGAATCGCGGCGGTGCCGTCCCCGGTGCGCTCGCAGGTCTGGCGGACGAGCGCCATCTCTTTCGTATACTGCTCCCGGAGATCGTCAACCGCTAAAGCGACTGGATTCATGAGTGGTTGTGTGTGGCTTCGCCGAATCGATAATGAAGTATTAACAGCATAAGCGAAGTTGGCGCGGATGGGAAAGCTCTGATGTCTATAACCTGAAGAAAACAGCGTGCAAGGGGTGAAATGAGGCCAAGGCAGGTGGCCCAAGCATCGACCTTAGTTCCTTCGACGGTTATCCAGAATCGAATGCTGTGCCCATTCATCGCCGCATTCCAGGGCTGATGGCGCGAGTCACCTGCATGTTGGGCAATTACTTTGGTTTGGATGGCTCGATCTGGGTCGAAACAGCCTTGAACACTTCGCAGGGTTCTGGCGATATAGGGAATGGAAGCGCCTGCTACGCGGCAAGGCTGGGCTGTGGCCGGGAGGACATCATCGGCGCATCAATGCGAATGGGCGATCTGCTGATCCAGGCGCATCTGGTCACCCAAGAGAATGTGGCCGAAGCGATGGATCGCCAGTCTGTGCTCGGTGGACGGCTGGGCGACAATCTGGTGGCCCTGGGAGCGATCGAGCTACAGGTGCTCGAATCGTTTCTCAAACGCATTCCCGGGGAGCCGGCCGACATTGCGGCGACGGGAATCGACGAGCTCGATCTGCTGAGCCTGTTGATGAAGCTGATCTACATCGGCCGTTTGGAGAATCCCCGCCAGTTCATCGAAGCGATCAAACTGCCTTACCACATCGTGCAGGATCTAGTCAGAATGGCCGTCGACCGGCAACTGCTGCGCACCCTGGGTTCGCGGGGCTCCATCAGCCCGATCGAGATGAGCTACGCGTTCACTGACGAGGGCAAACGCTGGACGATCGACGCCTTGGAGCGGCTGCGCTATGCCGGGCCGGCTCCGGTGACTCTGGAGGAGTTCACCCTCCAGGTGAGCTTGCAGAAACTGACCAATGAACGGGTGACCTTTGAGCGGATCGGCAAAGGGCTCGGCGATCTCACCTTCGATGCGAGCATCTTGGAACAGAGCGGACCGGCATTGAACTCGGGGCGGGCGATGCTGCTCTACGGGCCTCCCGGCAATGGCAAGACCTCGTTTGCGCACTCTCTGGCCAGCGTCTACCGTGATGTGATCTACGTTCCGTATGCCATCAGCGTGGAAGGGGAGCTGATTCGCTTCTTCGATCCTGCTATTCACGTGGACGTGAGGGGCAGCGCGTTGAGCGACAAAGAGGAGATGTCGTTCGTGCGGGCCGAAGAGTTTGACGCACGCTGGGTTCCCTGCCGCAGGCCCTTTGTCTCAACGGGCGGCGAACTGACGCTGGAGATGCTGGAGATGCGGTACGACCCCACCGGCCACTTCTACGAGGCCCCGTTGCATGTAAAGGCACTGGGAGGCTGTTTCGTCATTGACGACTTCGGCCGCCAACTGGTGAGCCCGACCAACCTGCTGAACCGCTGGATCGTACCGCTGGAAAACAAGATCGACTATCTGAAGCTGCACTCAGGCAAAAGCGTCAGCATCCCGTTTGAAGAACTGGTGATCTTCTCGACCAATCTTGAGCCTGAGGACCTGATGGACCCGGCCTTCCTTCGCAGGCTGCCCTATAAGATCGAGGTCGGATCGCCGAGCCTGGAAATCTATAAAACGATCTTTGAGAAGGAGTGCATTAAACAGGGAATGACGCTTCCAGACGACGCTTTTTACGAGATTGTGCGCAAACTCAAGGAGGAAAAAGGACTGCGACTGGCTGCCTACCAGCCGCGATTCATCGTCGATCAGGTTGTGGCAACCTGCCGGTTCATGGGGCAACCGGCGCACTTCGAGCCGCGGTTCATTGACTATGCGGTGAACAATCTGCGGGTGAAGCGGAGCCCGCAAGAGGCTGGAGGAGTTTCTCCTGTGCACCCGGAGAAAGTTCCCCGAACTGAGAATAATCTGGGTGCCAACGTAAACTGAACGCGAGCTGCGAATGCAGGCAGTGGGAAGACGATCAAGGACTCTAAATAGAGACATCCCAGCTTAGGCGCGATGAAGTTGCGCCGAAGCTGGGGTACCCATTTTGCGGGAGGGGTTAGAGAGCCGCTTCGCCGCGCTCGTCGTTGCGGATGCGGATGGCGTCGTCGATGCGGCTGATGAAGATCTTGCCGTCGCCGATGCGGCCGGTGCGGGCCGCGCCGATGATGGCCTGAAGGGTCTTTTCCTTCATGTCGTCGTTGACCACCAGCTCGATCTTGACCTTGGGCAGGAGATCGACGGTGTATTCGCGGCCGCGGTAGAACTCGGTGTGGCCCTTTTGGCGGCCATGGCCGCGGGCTTCGAGAATGGTCATGCCTTCGATGCCTGCTTCGAGCAGGGCATCCTTGACTGCATCCAGCTTGGAAGGTTGGAGAATAGCTTCAATTTTGATCATACGGAAAACGCCTCGTTTGACAGCCTAACAGGCGAGGGGGCTGGTTGTGCCAGTCCCTCTCGATTTTTTAAGGATCAAGTTCCTTCGAGCACAACTTCAAGGAACAAGATCGAGAAGCAGTTCCTTCGACTTCGCGGGCCACCAAGCTACCCCAGCAACGAAGACCTGTCGCTGGGGACCCCGGATTTCGCATGGCCTACGTCGCTCAGGATGACCGACCTCGAGTTTATGTCGCGAAGTCGTACCCTTCCTCATTGTGCTGCGAGAGGTCGAGGCCGGCGGCTTCGTCCTCGGGTGAGACACGCAGGCCGACGACCAGGTCGACGACTTTGAGAAGGACCAGGGTGCCGGCGATCGAGATGACCCAGGCGACGGCGACTCCGGCCAACTGATTCATCACCTGATGCCAGTTGCCGTCGATCGCACCGACCGGAGCGTCCTTGCCAAAGACCGGGTTGATGACACTGGCCGCGAAAAGGCCGGTAAGAATCGCTCCCAGGGTTCCGCCGGCCCCGTGGACTCCAAAGGCGTCGAGAGAGTCGTCGTAGCCGAAGAAGGCCTTGACCATGAAGACCATGAAGAAGCAGAAGAAGCCGGCTATGAGGCCGATAGCGAGAGCGCTCATGGGCTGGACAAAGCCGGAGGCGGGGGTGATGGCGACCAGGCCTGCAACCGCGCCGGAGATGGCGCCCAGGGCGGTAGGTTTGCCGTTGTGAATCCACTCGGCGATCGACCAGCCGATAGCGGCGGCGGCGGCGGCAAAGTGCGTGTTCACGAAGGCCGAGGTGGCCAGGCCGCTGGCGGCCAAGGCGCTTCCGGCGTTGAAGCCGAACCAGCCCACCCACAACAGGCAGGCGCCGATGAAGCTGAGCACCATCGAGTGAGGCTGCATCTTGGTCTGCGGATAGCCGACGCGCTTGCCGAGATAAAGGCAGGTCACGAGAGCCGAGACGCCACTAGTGACGTGGACGACGGTGCCGCCGGCGAAGTCAAGCGAGGGAAAGCGGCCGCCGGCATTGTTCAGCAGGCCACCGACTCCCCAGACCATGTGGGCCATCGGGCAGTAGACGACCAACGACCAGAGCGAAAGGAAGATGGCCATCGAGCTGAACTTCATGCGCTCGGCGAAAGCGCCGGTAATCAGCGCCGGAGTGATGATGGCGAACATCAACTGATAGATCATCACCGTCTGCTCGGGAATCGTGGTGGCGTAGTCGAGATTGGGATTGAGTCCCACGCCCTTCAGAAAGAGGTGCTCAAAGCCGCCGATGAACCAGTTGCCGTGACCAAAGGCCAGCGAGTAGCCGACAATAGCCCAAAGGATGGTGACGATTCCCATCATGGCGAAACTCTGCATCATGGTGCCGAGGATGTTCTTTTTGCGCACCAGCCCGCCGTAGAAGAGGGCCAGGCCGGGGCCGGTCATGAGCAGAACCAGAGCGGATGAGGTAAGCATCCAGGCATTGTCGCCGGAAAACTGCGCGTTAAGCGCGGCGGCCTGTGCCTTGGAACTGGCGTTTTGGGCTTCAAGGATGGCCTTCTGCAGCGCTTCGATCTGCGCTTGTGTGGCGGGCATCGAAGGGGCAGGGTTGATTGAAGGGGCGATAGCAAGGGCCATCGACGGAAGCGCGAGAAGAGCCAATAAAAGGAGAGTTTTGAGTGCACCACGTTGCATGAGTATCCACTCCTGAGAGAATGCAGAGGGCCGAAGCCATGCTATGAGGCGGAAGGCCGGCCGCCCGTCCGGAGATTGTGAAGAACGGCGCACCGGCAGCGCTAGTCCGCGCGGATCAAGCCGCTGCCGGAACATAGAATCCGCTCGGCAGTGTTCAGGTGAGGTAGGCGCACACCTGCGAAGTGAAACTTTGACTCAACTTTTTACGCGGTTCCATGCAAAGGCTAGAGTTTTGCTCATAAGGAATCCATGAAGATTTTAGAGAAATCTGTTAAAAAGCGGGACGAAACGCAAGAAATCTATTGCAATCTCATACTTTCCGCGATACCGCAGTTTCCAGATAGCCAGTCTCTGGCGATTCCGCCAGAGATTCACGAAGCGAAGCGGCGATTTCCGCGGAGAACTGAAGCCCATTGCTGAAGAGTGGAGTTCTGCGGCACCTTGGGTTACGCTCAAGGCAAGCTTTGAAGTCGGGCCCTAATAAAGAACGGATCGACTGAGTTGTGCGCAACGCCCGATTCAGCCTGACCCGCAGGTCGAGATCGAGGAGACCTGACAGATGGCGAGGGTTCCTCGATCACGGCGGTTCGAGTTTCGGTCGGGGCGGGGAAGGTCCCGGCCGGCAGTCAGATGGCAGCTTCGCCGCGTTCGTCGTTGCGGATGCGGATGGCGTCTTCGATGCGGCTGATGAAGATTTTGCCGTCGCCTATGTGGCCGGTGCGGGCAGCGCCCAAAATGGCCTGGATCACCTTGTCCTTCAAGGCATCGGCAACGACGATCTCTATCTTGACCTTGGGGAGAAGATCGACCGTATACTCGCGGCCGCGATAGAACTCGGTGTGGCCCTTTTGCCGGCCATGACCGCGCGCTTCCAGGATGGTGATTCCTTCGATGCCCGCTTCGATCAGGGATTCTTTTACTGTGTCGAGCTTGGCGGGCTGGATGATCGCTTCGATTTTCAGCATGTGCGGATTCCTCGGTTACTGCCCTTGGTTCGTGGTGGCCCAGGTCCCCAAATGCGAGGGACCTGAGCCACCCGGATTTACCGATTAGGAGTTGAGGTCGTAGGCTTCTTCGCCGTGCTGGGAAAGGTCGAGACCGGCCACTTCGTCGGCGGGTGAGACGTGCAGGCCCATGGTCTTGTCGACCAGGAAGAGCAGCGCGAGAGTGCCAACGATCGCCAATCCCCAGCCAATGCCCATGCCAACTGCCTGGTTGAGAACTTGATGCCAGTTGCCGTCGATTGCTCCTGCGGCAAGCGGCTTGCCGGCGGCGTCCTTGCCGAAGACAGCATTGATAGTCCCCGCGGCGAAGAGGCCGGTCAGTAACGCCCCCATGGTTCCTCCCACTCCGTGAACGCCAAATGCGTCCAGGGAGTCATCGTAGCCGAAGAATCTCTTGACTCGAAAGACCATGAAGCAGCAGACCACGCCAGCGATTCCGCCGATAGCCAGCGCGCTCATGGGTTGAACAAACCCGGAAGCTTGCGTAATGGTGGCCAGTCCGGCGACCGCGCCTGAGATGGCGCCGAGTGCAGTAGGCTTGCCGTTTTGCAGCCACTCGGTGATGACCCAGGTGATGGCGGCTGCCGCAGCTGCAAATTGAGTATTGACGAAGGCGCTGGTGGCTAGTGGACCGGCGTTAAGGGCGCTGCCAGCGTTGAAACCGAACCAGCCCACCCAGAGCATTCCGGCGCCGATGAAGCTGAGCACCATCGAGTGGGGCGGCATATCCTCATGCGGGTAGCCGATGCGCTTGCCAACATATAAAGCGCAAACCAGAGCGGAGACTCCGCTGGTGATGTGGACGACCGTGCCGCCGGCAAAGTCGAAGACCGGCCAGCGGCCGCCCGAGATGTTCAGGATGCCGCCGACGCCCCAGATCATGTGTGCCATGGGGCAGTAAACGATCAGCGACCAGAGAGAGAGAAAGACCGCCATCGAGCTGAACTTGACGCGCTCGGCAAAGGCTCCGGTGATCAGCGCCGGAGTGATGATAGCGAACATGAGCTGATAGATCATGAAGGTCTGTTCAGGGATGGTTCCGCCATAATTTGGATTGGGATCGAGTGAGACGCCACGCAGGAAGGCGTGTTCAAGTCCGCCGATAAAGCCGTTGCCTTGCCCGAAGGCCAGCGAGTAGCCGATGATGGCCCAGATCACCGTGATCAGTCCCATCATGGCGAAGCTCTGCATCATCGTGCCGAGGATGTTTTTACGCCGGACCAGGCCGCCATAGAAGAGCGTCAGTCCAGGGGCGGTCATCAGCAGCACGAGGGCGGCGGAGATCAACACCCAGGCGTTGTCGCCGGAGGTCTGGGCGTCGCGGATCGCCTGTTCGAGAGCGGCGACCTGAGCTTGAGTGGCGGGCGGCGAAGGGCCGATGGCAGGCGCCACGGCCAGAGCGAGTGCAGGAACTGCCAGGCATAAGAGCAGGAAGAGCATCTTGATTGCGCGACGGCACATATAAGTCCACTCCAGACCAAATTCGGTCGAGAAACAGTTACGCACGATGGCGGAGACCGGCCGCCGACCCGGTTGAACAGATGCAGAGAGCACCAGAAGCGTGGGCCTGAACGCAGGCAGAACACAACCGGGACCGAGGCTCCACGAGACAGCAACGGCGATCAAGAGGCAATTGCCGGCTGGATGGTGTGTTGGGATGAATCTTACATACTTTTTGTGGAAATCTGCAAGTTCCTGATGGATTCCTCATTCCTCTTGCGATAAAGAGATCAGAGATTCAGAGTCATGCGAGGATCTTCGTGTGGCCCAGCCGCATAAGAAGAAGTGAGGGTATAGTAAACCTATGGCTGAGACGCTGGAGCGGGACCGTTACCTGTTCGGCGCGTTGGAAAGCAGCGCGCGGAACCGGATCAAACTCAAAGAAGTCAGCTACGGCTTTGAAGAGCCGGAGGGCGTACTACTCACCTCGCTGGACTTCGCGGTGAACTGGATTCGGAAGAGTTCGATCTGGCCGATGACCTTTGGACTGGCCTGCTGCGCTATCGAGATGATGTCGATGGGAGCTTCGCGATTCGATGTCGCGCGATTTGGCGCGGAGGTCTTTCGACCCTCGCCGCGGCAGAGCGATTTAATGGTGGTGGCCGGAAGGGTCTCGCAGAAGATGGCCCCGGTGATTCGCAGGCTCTACGACCAGATGCCGGAGCCGAAGTGGGTAATTTCGATGGGTGCCTGCGCCACCTCGGGCGGAGTTTTCAATAATTACGCCCTGCTGCAGGGAGTCAACCAGGTGATTCCGGTCGATGTTTATGTGCCTGGATGCCCGCCGCGCCCGGAGCAACTCATCTATGCAATCACGCTTCTGCAAGAGAAGATTCAACGGGAACCGCGCAGCCTGCTGAAGACGCTGAATGCAGTGTAGGCAGCAACGTGTTGTGGTAACTCTAGGTAATGTGTTACTAGAGTAATTAGTTATTCCACTACCAGATTTTTCCTGGGGTGCCAAGAGAATAACATTCGGTTGGATTTTGTATTCGTGCGCTTACTAGCCTATGGTACGGTTAGTAAGAATGTACTTGGGGAGTCACACTACTCTTCTTGTGTGAGAAGCCGTGTCTCATTGCATGAATATATGCGCTCATAAGCAGTTTGCCCCGCGTGCAAGTCAGATAGATTGCGGAGGAAAGACGCATGCCTGTTTGTTTCTGGAAGACTTTTTGCCGTTTGGTTGCCTTTATCTTTATGTTTTTGGTGCCAGTCGCCGTTAGCGCCCAAGTGGCCCCGTCAGTCAAAGAAGCCCCAGGGCTTGAGCCTCCGCCCAGGTGGAATCTTTTTATCGGCTACAGCTTCCTGTCGCCGCATGGATCGGTGGATTCATCCCCTGACCTTCAAGACAAGAATCTGCCCGCGTCCTACCATCACGTAACTCTGGGCGGAGACTTCAGCTACTCCTATTTTTTGGGTAGACATCTTGGCTTGACGGGTGAGATGGGGCTTCATGAGTGGGGCATTCAGAACAGCAATCCAACAGGGATGGATGGGACGCACGGAAACAACGACGGTTTTACGACCGTGGCTGGCGGTGTGGTTCTGCGCGACGTGCATGGACAATGGACCCCGTTTTTCCATGTGCTTGGCGGCGGGGCTCTCGTTGATGGTCCGGCCCACAACATGTTCACCTGGGGTGAGGTGATGAGTGGCGGCGCCGGCCTGGACTACAACACGCCGCTCTTTCACCGCCGTTTGGCTCTTAGGCTTTTCCAGGTTGACTATGAGTACATGCACGTTGACTTTGGCAACAACAGCAGTGGGCAGCCGATTGGAGGCAGTGTCGGCATCAATGCGTTGAGGTTGAGCACGGGCATTGTCTTCCCGCCAACCCCGGCCCTTCCGTTGCCGCTGACTTTGGAGTGCACGCCCAGCCCAGCCGTGGTCTTCCCCGGAGACCCAGTGACGGTGACGGCGCTAGCCGGCAATCTGAATTCGAAGTTGAATGCGAATTACAGTTGGTCCGGAGCCGGCGTGACGGGCAATGGAATGACTGCCTCGGTGGCTACGGGTTCGCTGGCGCCAGGAACCCATACAGTGATTTGCGGAGTGAAGGAAGGCAAGCCCGGAAAGGAAGGCTTGCAGCCGGGGCAGACAGCCGATGCGTCGGCGACCTTTACGGTAAAGCCGTTTGAGCCGCCGACGATCAGTTGCTCGGCCAATCCCAGCACCATCAAGCCGGGCGAGCCGAGCACAATTACTTCCATTGGCTTGAGCCCGCAGAACCGTCCATTGACCTTTGGCTATAATTCAACCGTCGGCACGATCAGTGGCAGGGGCGCGACCGCGGTATTCGATTCGGCAGGCGCTCCGACCGGCGGAGTGGGGATCACCTGCACCGCGACCGACGACAAGGGGCAAGCAGCCGCAGCCGCGACCGGAATCACCATCACGGCCCCGTATGTGCCTCCTGTTCCGCACACTCAGTCTCTTTGCTCGATAGGTTTTGCGACCGACAAGCAGCGCCCGACCCGTGTGGACAATGAAGCCAAAGCCTGCCTGGATGAAGTCGCTCTCGACTTGCAGAAGCAGTCCGACGCGAAGGTCGTCGTCGTGGGCACCGCTACGGCCAAGGAAAAGGCCAAGATGGCCAAGGAGCAAAAGGCAGCGCTCAAGAACAAGCACATCAAGGTCGAGGATTTCGCCGCTCAGCGCGCTGTGAACACCAAGGATTACCTGGTGACGGAGAAGGGCATCGATCCTTCCCGCGTCATCGTGGCGATCAGCACAGCGGACGACCAGAGAGTGGAAGACTACCTGGTTCCAGCCGGAGCCAACTTCTCGGCCGAGGTGGCCGGAACCAAGCCGGTCGATGAATCCGCGGTGAAGGCGGAGACGCGCAAACCCTTGCCGGCGATGCACACCGTCTCGAAGAAGAAGGCAGCGGATCCAAAGAAGAGTTAGCCAGCCTGCCGGGCAGCTATCCAGCCTGTTCTGGCAAGAAAAACCGATGGTTCGGCCATCGAGAATACAATCGAGGGCCGGACGGACACCAGGTTGAGGGACTCCTCGCACTGAACCTTGAGGTTGACCGGCTCGCCGGTCAACCTTTCCTGTTTTAGATTGTGTTTCGTGCATCTATTGAATTAAGGGAGTCTGTTTTCCGTATGAATCGCCTGCGAGTTTGCCTCGATCTCTCGGCCCGGTCCAGACGATTCGCGCAGAAACTCTTTCTGCTTTTTTCGTTGACTGCAACTCTCGGATGGGCCGCGCAGCCGCTGTGGAACCCGATTGGCCCGGCAGGCGGCGATGCGCGCGCGCTTGCGTCTGTCCCCGGCCAGCCCAGCCATTTGTATCTTGGCGCGACCAACAGTTGGCTCTATGAGTCCCTGGATGGAGGCGGTTCCTGGCGCCGGCTCTCCAAGCTGGACTCCTCCGACGACCTGATTCTGGACCATATTGTCGTAGACAGGGCGAACCCCTCCACCATCTTCGTTGCTGCGTGGAAGCTGGACCATCCCGGCGGCGGACTATGGGTGAGCCGCGACAGTGGCCGGAGCTGGAGCGCCGTCGCTGGACTGCGGGGCCAGTCGATTCGAGCCTTTGCACAAGCACCGTCGAATCCAAGAATGATTTACGCGGGAACTCTGGAGGGGGTCTACGAGAGTAGTGACGGCGGCGTGTCCTGGAGCTTGATCAGTCCACCGGGCAGCAAGGAGATTCACGAGATTGAGTCGCTGGCGATCGATCCTAACGATCCCGCAGTCATCTACGCCGGCACCTGGCATCTGCCGTGGAAGACAGCAGACGGCGGAAAGAACTGGCACAACATCAAGAAGGGAGTCATCGACGACTCCGACGTTTTTTCGATCATCGTCGATCCGGAGCGCCCCGAGATCGTATATGCAAGCGCTTGCACAGGAATCTATAAAAGCGAAAACGCGGCCGAGCTCTTCAAGAGGATCGAGGGAATTCCCTCGACCGCGCGCCGGACCCGCGTGCTCAAACAGGATCCGGCGAACCGCGACGTGGTCTATGCCGGTACTACCGAGGGATTGTACAAGAGCGTAGATAGTGGCAAGAGCTTTCAGCGCATGACGGGCCCAGAGGTGATCGTCAACGACGTCTTTGTCGATCCCCAGGACTCCAAACATGTGCTTCTGGCCGTTGACCGCGGCGGCGTACTCCTGAGCCACGATGGGGCGGCCAGCTTTGCGCCATCCAACGACGGCTTTTCAGAGCGAAGGGTGGAGGCGCTGCTTGTGGATAGCCGCGACAAGGCCGGCGCCAGCGGGGCGCGGCTCTTCGCGGGAGTGGTGAACGATAAGGGCTTTGGCGGCGTCTTCGTCTCGGGCGATGGCGGAAGGCGCTGGGAGCAGATCTCCGATGGACTGGAAGGGCGCGATGTCTTTGCGCTGGCCGAGTCGCCCGATGGAACGATTCTGGCGGGTACCAATCGCGGCATCTTTGCACTGGAGGAGGGCGGCTCCGAATTGCCGGACGCAGGCAAAGATGCAACGGGCGCGAGTTGGAGCCCGCGCAGCACGATTCAAAACACGCTGGTGAAAACGGCTGTTGAGACACACTATCGAACGCGTGTTCACGTGGCGAAGGAAGTGATGGACAAGAGCCACGAGATCAGCGGGCGAGTCTATGGTCTCGATCTCACAGGAGACGTCTGGCTGGCCTCGACCACCGCGGGGCTCTTCACGAGCAAGGATAAAGGCGCAACCTGGCAAGGCGGCCCGGTGATGGGCACGGTGAATTATCTCTCCGTTGCCGCGCATGGCGCGCTTTTAGCGGCAGTCCGGCAGGACGGCGCTGTTCTGTCAAGAGACGCCGGCCAGACTTGGTTGCCGATCGGCATTCCGGCGATGCTCACGCGCATTCATTGCGCAGTCTTCTCCGTGGACGGAACGCTTTGGCTGGGCGCGCGCGAGGGCGTCTACTTCACGCGCGACCTGGGCCGCACCTGGATGTGGGTCAACCGATTTCCTCTGAACAATGTGGATGATCTGACGTACGACGCGGCATTGGGCAAGATCCTGGTGAGTTCGCAGTTGAGCGATCAGGTCTTTGCGATCAATCCCAAGTCGCTCTCCTGGACGTGGGCTCAAACCGGCTACCGGATCAATCGAATTCGCGCCTCGGGCGGGAGGTTGCTGGCAGCCTCGCTCTTCGATGGCGTGCTGATCGAGCCGCAAGCGGTCGCCGTGCAGACTGGGCAGGCTCAAACCGGACGAAAGTGAAAAGGCCAGGGAATAGGGATTAGGGACCGGAGTGCCACTCGCCGAGTATCGGTTTCTGTATCATGGGAGTATGCAGAGCGAGACTGCGGCTTCCCGCCCACCGGCAGCATTTCGTACATACGACCCGCGGCTTGAGCCCATTGCCGCGAAAGTGATGGCTAGCGCGCGGCTGGAGTTCAACGACGGCATCGCGCTCTACGGCTCGCCGGATGTGTTGGCCGTAGGCTGGCTGGCTAATCATGTTCGCGAACGGCTGCATGGCGACGTGACCTACTTCAACGTCAACCGGCACATCAACCCCACCAATGTCTGCGTGGCGGCCTGCAAGCTCTGCGCCTTCGGGCGCAAGAAGGGCGATCCGGCCGGCTACACCATGGCTTTGGAAGAGGCGTGGCAGACGGCGGCCTCAGGCTATTCGGAGGCGGTGACCGAGTTTCACATCGTCGGCGGGCTGCACCCGGATCTGCCTCTGGAATACTTTCTCGATCTGGTGCGCGGCCTCAAAGAGCGCTTTCCCAAGGTGCACATCAAGGCCTTCACGATGGTCGAGGTGGCGTACCTGGCGCGGCGCGCCAAGCTGAGCATCGAGCAGACGCTGATCAAGCTGCGCGAGGCGGGCGTGGACTCGATGCCCGGCGGCGGAGCGGAGATCTTTGCCGACCGCGTGCGTTCGATCATCTGTGATCACAAAATCGATGGCGAGGAATGGCTCGAGACGGCGCGGCTGGCTCACAAGCTCGGTTTCAAATCCAACGCGACGATGTTGTATGGCCACATTGAAATCGACGAAGACCGCGTGGACCACCTGCTGAAGCTGCGCGCTCTGCAGGATGAGACTGGCGGCTTCCAGACCTTCATTCCTCTGGCCTTTCATCCGGAGAATACGGCGCTCGACCACCTGCCGGCGACGACTGGCCTCACAGACATTCGACAGGTTGCGGTCAGCCGGCTGCTGCTTGATAACTTCCCGCATATCAAGGCCTATTGGCAGATGATGACGCCGAAGATTGCGCAGATTTCGCTTCGGTTTGGCGCCGATGATCTGGATGGGACGGTCGTCGAGGAGAAGATCTACCACGACGCCGGGGCCACAACGCCCCAGGGCATGACCCGCAAAGAGCTTTGCCGTTTGATTACCGAGGCAGGACGAGTGCCGGTCGAGCGCGACACGCTCTACAACGCCGTAACTCGTACCGAAGATAGCTTTATTGTGACGGTGTAGAATGTTTCGGTTTAAGAGAACGTCTCCTCATTTCCTAAATCGATTGCCAGTGATTTGCCGGGAGTTGCGTGGCTGCCGGGCGCGGCCTGGATAGCTCAGGAGCCTCATGGGACAGATGATGACTTCCATGCTTCGCAGAGGCCGTTGGATCTTCGCCTTCGCCGTCGTTGCCCTCGGCGCGGAGAACGTGGTCTGCGCTCACTCCCCCGGCGGCATCCCGGCGCTTCCCTTTTTGCCTCCAATTCCGTGGCTGGCCATTCTCTTCGGCATCATCTGGGTCGCCTGTGGCGTTGGCTTGCTCATTGAGCGCTGGATGCGCGCGTCGTCGTTTGCGCTGGGGACTCTCTACATCGCGTGGACGCTGGGTAACGTTGTACCGAAATATATCGCGCAGCCGGGCGATATGGGGCTGCGCACAATCGTCTTCGAGCCGCTTTCGTTGGCCTGCATTGCGCTTCTTCTGCCCGGCCCGTCGGCTATCCCGGCGTGGGCCGGTCGCACCTGCTGCGCAGTCGTCGGAATTGCCATGATCGTCTTCGGCGCGGACCATTTTCTGGCTCTCGGCTTCATTGGTTCGCTGCTTCCGGGCTGGATTCCCTGGCACGCGTTCTGGGTAGCATTCTTTGGTTTGGTGTTTATCGCCTGCGGCATCGGAATCGGCCTGCGATTTCTTGAGCGTTGGTGCTGGATCGCAATCGGCCTGATGTTCGCAATCTGGGTCGTAACGCTCCACGTACCCCGCACGCTCGGCTTCTATAGCATTCCCGGTGCGTTCACCGATCCGAATGAGTGGTCAAGTCTCTTCATTGCGATCGGGCTGGGGGGCGGATCGTGGACGGTTGCGAGCGGTCTAAGGGACGAGGTGCATTAACGGCACAGACGGCAAACTGCTGGCAAGCTATCACTGGCCGGGTCAATCAGTGCGGAATGAGCGCAATTTCGATGGCCCGGCTCTTCATTTGGCAGCAGAGAACCACTCCCTAGCCGCGCCAGCCAAGGCGGCATGATCGAGATGCCTGGAGACTCGCAACTGGAGACTCAGGCCCTTCAGTTCATCGAGTGCTGCGGGCAAAAACAGATGCGCGGAGCGCGAGATTCCGCCGCCTATGACGACTACATCCGGGGCGAACTCTGAGAGTTTCATACTCATCGCAAGGCCCAGATGGCGGCCGAATTCGGCAAAGACGGCAGCCGCATCCGCATCGTCCGCTGTTTTCGCGGCGATTTTGGCTACATCGAGGAGCTTGCCGGTTCGCTTTTGGTAGTTACCCTGAATGGCGCGGGTGGATAGAGAATCCTCGACGATTCCCCCCTCATAGGGCAGATTCCAGATCTCTCCGCCGGGAGGAACGCCGGAGCCCTCGGTCACTACTAGGCTATCGACGGCAAAGGCTGAGCCGATACCGGTTCCCAGTGTGATGCCGACGGCGCGATGCACTTCGCGAGCCTCACCAACGCCGATCTCGCCGAGCAGGAAGGCAGCCGAATCGAGCAGGAAGCGAACCTGGCTGGTCTGCCAGCCGAAGCGTTCGGCGAGTTTTCCGCGGAGGTCAATGCCGCAGAGGTAAGGCAGCTTGTGCTTCATGTGGCTGATTCCGGCTGTGAAGTCGAAGGGGCCGGGCACGGCCAACTCGGCGCCGTCGACGGCCGCAAAGCCGGTTAATGCCTTGACTCCTAAGGAATGAATGAGGTGGATGAATGCGTCGCTGGTTTGTTCGGCCGGATGCGGCGCGCTCACGATCGGGCCGAGGCGATAGCTTCGATCCAGACAGAGCGCTGAGGAGACGTGGCAGCCTCCGACATCGTAGACCAGGACGGTGTTCTCCAGCTTGGCGGCCACGGGGGACCTCGCAAATGGTGGCTTTGTTACCGGTATCATACACCGAATTCTTGGGAATGAGTTCGATTGAATTCTGCGAGCGTAACCACGCCCGAGTTCCCTTCATTAATGAATGACAACCGGGGCGCGGCGCTTGCACCCGCAGGAGCGGCGCAAGACGATCTCGACAGGCAAGACGATCCGGTTTCCGGTCAAGGGCAACTCTCCGCGCTCGATCCGATCAAAGAGCAGGTTGGTGGCTACCCGGCCCAACTCCAGTGTCGGCTGGCGAACGACGGTGAGTGGCGGTGAGGTCAGCTCCGCCAGGTCGAAGTCGTCGAAGCCGGCGAAGGCAAGATCGTTGGGCATCTTCACACCCAGGTTCAGGAGGGCGGCAAGAACGTAACGCGTCGCCAGGGTGTTGGATGAAAAAAAGGCCGTCGGCGGATTGGTCTCTTGCAGCTTGTCCTTAATGGCTTGCAGTGTCTCTCGCTGTGACTCGCAGCCAAAGAACGCATCCTCTTTCAGGCCCGCATCCTGGATTGCGCGCCGATAGCCGAGAAACCGGGCGTTGATCGTAAACAGGTCGCGCCCGAGGCCCATAAAGCCGATGCGCCGATGCCCGTGCCCGATCAGATGCTCGACCATGCGTCGCGCACCCGCGGTGTTCTGCACCAGCACAACATCGAAGGCCGGGTCGCCCAGAGGGCGGTCAAAGGTCACAACTGGAGTCTTGCCAAACAATGCTCTGGTGAGCCGCGACCGCCGCGAGGGGGATGGAATCAGGACCATTCCGTCTACATTCCAGCGCAGCATCTGCTCCGCCTCGACATATTCGGAATCCGGATCACCGTCGGAAGTCGTGATGATGACCGAGTATCCATGCTCCTTGGCGACAGTCGTCACGGCTTGGGCGCAATTGGCAAAGAATGGGTCGTAGAGATAGGGAATGATGAGACCGATAGACCGGCTGCGACGGCCGCGAAAGGCGCGAGCAAGTTCATTGGGGCGGTATTGCAACTGGTCGATCGCAGTTTGCACGCGCCGCGCCATCTCTTCGGAGACATGCACCGTTCCACTCAGCACACGTGAAACGGTCATCGTACCGACGCCCGCCAGACGGGCAACATCGCTCATGGTAGGTTTTCGCAGCATCGGTCGAGCTCCAATCCGCAGAATTACGAGTTTGACACTTGGTCTCACAGGGAGTCCGGGTCCGGATCGCCTTAAGGGCACAACTTCCTCGCCAGTCTGGGCACCCCTTTTGGGATGTAAACCTTTTCTCCGCCTTATCCTACTACCTTTAAGATCGATTGAGAATCAATTATCTCAGGCTGAGCAGGCCGGTTGTCCCCCTTCTTTTTGTCGAAGAAGACTAGACCGGTTTCATTGCGGTCTTTCCCTCAGTATGCTGCGATCCCGGTGATGTTCTGGCCGACGATCAGAGTGTGAATATCGTGCGTTCCTTCGTAAGTGATCACCGATTCGAGATTCATCATGTGGCGCATGATTGGGTAGTCTTCGGTGATTCCGTTGGCCCCGAGGATATCGCGCGACTTGCGGGCGCACTCCAGGGCCATCCAGACGTTGTTGCGCTTGGCGAGCGAGATGTGCTCATGGCCCACAGTTCCCAAGTCTTTCATCCGGCCGAGGTGGAGGGAGAGCAATTGGGCTTTAGAGATTTCATTGGCCATCCAGACCAGTTTCTCCTGGACGATCTGGTGACTGGCAATCGGCTCACCGTGGAATTGCTTGCGGAATTTGGCGTATTGCAGGGCGTTGGAGTAGCAGTCCATGGCTGCGCCGATTGCGCCCCAACCGATGCCGTAGCGGGCCTGATTGAGGCACATCAGTGCGCTCTTGAGACCGACCGCGCCGGGCATGTGATTGGTGGCGGGAATATGGACTTCTTGCAATGAAAGGCCGCTGGTGACTGAGGCTCTCAGGCTCCATTTGCCGTGGATCTCAGAGGCGCTGAAGCCGGAACGATCGGTCTCGACCAGGAATCCGTGGATCTCGTTGTCTTCCTCTGGAACTCTAGCCCAGATAACGGCAACATCGGCGAGGTTGCCGGAGGTGATCCAGAGCTTTTCGCCGTTGAGCACGTACTCGTCGCCTACCTTGCGGGCGGTGGTGGTCATGGCTCCGGGGTTGGAGCCGGCGCCGGGTTCGGTGAGGCCGAAGCAGCCGAGCTTTGCGCCGCAGGCCATGGCCGGGAGCCAGGTGCTCTTCTGCTCGTCGGAGCCAAAGGTATAGATGGGGTACATCACCAGCCCGGACTGCACGCTGACGAAGCTGCGAAAGCCCGAGTCGCCGCGCTCCAACTCCTGCATCACAAGCCCGTATTCGACGTTGGACATGCCGGCGCAGCCGTACCCATCGAGATTTGCGCCGAAGAAGCCCAGCTCGCCCATGCTCGGGATTAATTCGCGCGGAAAGCGCTCCGTGCGGAAGCATTCTTCGATGATGGGGACGAGATTGTCTTCGACGAAGTCGCGGGCAGTTTTGCGAACGAGCAGCTCGTCTTCGCTGAAACTGGAGTCGAGGTGGAGAATGTCGAAGCCCTGAAACTTGAAGCCCATGGTTACACCTGCCGTCACTTGGGATCGGTCAAGACAGGCAAGGGTAGCAGACGGGGGCTAGGGCAGGGAATAGGGACACGGGGTTTGGTCTCGGCGCCATTTCCAGTTTTGGCGGTGGCATGCTCGGAGTTCACGACGTGGCTGGGCTTCAATGAGCTCGAATGCATAAAATGTGGACAGGCCGACATTTTGAGCCATGGACTGATCGGCAATGCGACCGCTCGCCCAATCGTTCATTCAATAAGCTGACACGGAGCGCCCAACGATCACGATGAAGGAACTACCCGGCATCACCGAAGAGCGCGCCGCGAGCAACTGGCATCGCTCGGTTGCGGCCTACACTGACAAGCGGGTGTTGCAGGTATTGGCGCTCGGGTTCTCGAGCGGCCTGCCGCTGCTGCTCACGTACTCGACTCTGTCAGCGTGGCTCGCGACAGCCGGTGTGCGGCGTGCAACGATCGGCGCCTTTGCACTGGTGGGTACGCCCTATGCGTTCAAGTTCCTTTGGTCGCCGCTGATCGATCGCTTGCGGCCGCCGCTGCCGCTGGGGCGTCGGCGCGGTTGGGGCATCACGATCCAGATCCTCCTGATCGGCGCAATACTCGCGCTGGGATCGATGGATCCAAGGCACAACCTGGTTCTCATGAGCGCTCTGTCGCTGCTCGTCGCGTTTCTATCCGCGAGCCAGGATATTGTCATTGATGCCTGGCGCGTGGAGGTGCTGGGACTGAGCCTGCAAGGTCCCGGTGCGGGAATGATTCAAACCGGCTACCGCCTTGCCATGCTGGTCTCTGGAGCGGGCTCCCTGCTGATCGCGGCACGCGCCGGATGGTTCACGGCCTATGCCACGATGGCGGTGCTACTCGGCGTGGGGATGTTGGTATTCCTGTTTGGCCCCGAGCCGAAAGTGGCCGCGGAGAGTGCACATACCAGGGCAGCCGGATGGGAGGGAGTCCGCCAGGCGTTCGCCACAGCAGTAGCGGGCCCTTTCAGCGATTTCATGCGCCGGCCGCTTTGGCCGGTCATCCTGATCTTCGTTTTTGGATACAAGCTGGGCGAAGCAATGGCGGGAGTGATGTCAACGCCCCTCTATATATCGTTGGGATTCTCACTCCCTGAGATCGCCGCCGTTTCGAAAGTCTTCGGGTTTTTCTCGATTGTGGCAGGGGCTCTATTGGGCGGCGTAGTGACGACCAAATTCGGAATCCGGCGCTCGCTGATCCTTTGCGGTATTTTGCAATCAGCCGGGAACCTATTTTACGTTCTGCAGGCTGTCGGTGGGCATCGGATTGGCTATCTTGCATTGTGTGTGACTGTCGAGAACATTACTGGCGGAATGGCCGGAACTGCGTTGGTGACCTATCTTTCCAGTCTATGCTCGCCCGCTTTTACGGCCACTCAGTATGCGCTGCTTTCCTCGCTGGCCTTGCTCGGCCGCACGGTGGTTGCTTCCTCAGGAGGTGTACTGTCCGAGAAGATCGGCTGGGTACGGTTCTTCCTGCTAACCACCGTGGCGGCAGTACCATCCCTGGTGCTGCTCATCTGGATCTCACCGCCAAACGATATCAGGAATAACACACTCGACTGAGCCGTCGATCGCACACACGCCTCGTCAGGGGATACGAGCCCGCCTTAGGGCCTATCTGTAAATTGGGAGCGCCGACCTCCGGGCCGGCTATCCTGTGGATATTCAAACGCACGGGTTGCGTCTGGCGGCGTGGACGCCACCGGTACAGACGGTCTGGAGACTGGCGCTCCATTCCAATGACGAGCCCCTTGGCTATACGAAGTGGGTCAGGCGAATTATTCTGGGTGCTATGAGATCCCGCACGACAGTCTTCGCGATTCTGTTCGTCTTTTTTGCACTTCCCTCGCACATGTTGGCCCAATCCGCTCTTTCTACGCAAAACTGGGTTGGTTCCTGGGCTGCCTCGCAGCAGATTCCCGAGCCGCATAATGCGCTGGCAAGCGAAGATCTGCGCGATGCAACTCTGCGCCAGGTGGTCCATCTCTCCTTGGGTGGCCCCGCACTTCGCGTGCACATCACGAATGCCTTTGGCACTGCACCTTTGCATCTCACCTCGGTGCACGTCGCCCGCCCGCTTTCAGCATCGGCGGCGCAGATCGATCCGGCGAGCGACAAGGCGCTTACTTTTTCCGGAAACAACGATGTGATCATCCCGGCCGGAGCCGATTATCTCTCCGACCCAGTCGAGTATCCCGTAAAGCCACTGAGCGACCTGGCGGTAAGCATTCACTATGACGAACCTCCGGCGCAGCAGACCGGACACCCCGGTTCTCGCGCCACTTCCTATTTGGTTCACGGAGATGCGGTTTCGGCAGCGAACCTTCCTGGCGCGAAGAACGTCGATCACTGGTATCAGCTTGCGGGCGTTGATGTGGTTGCTGCACCCAAGGCCGCAGCGATCGTTGTACTGGGCGATTCAATCACCGACGGGCACGGTGCCACCACCAACGGCAATGACCGCTGGACTGACATTCTCGCGCAACGCCTGCAGGCATCTTCAAAGACGAAGAATCTAAGCGTGGTCAATCACGGCATCGGAGGCAATAATCTTCTGGCCGATGGACTCGGGCCCAACGTGCAGGCACGCTTTGACCGCGACGTGCTCGCGGAGGCAGGCGCAACGTACCTGATTGTGTTTGAGGGAGTCAACGATCTTGGAGGCTTCACGCGCCAGGGCGATCCGCCGCAGGCCGCGCACGATGCCTTTGTGCATCGCATCGTCGCTGCTTATGAGCAGATCATTGAGCGCGCTCACGCGGCTCATATCAAGGTCATTGGCGCGACGATTCTGCCCTACACTGACTCGGGGTACTACCATCCGCCTGCCAGCAACGAAGCCGACCGCCAGGCCATCAATCAATGGATACGCGCAGTCAGGCACTTCGATGCAGTGATCGATTTCGACAAGACTCTGGCCGATCCTCAACATCCCGATCATCTGGCAGCAGAATACGACGGCGGCGACCATCTTCATCCGAACCCTGCCGGTTACCGCGCAATGGGGGAGACGATCGATCTCGCGCTCTTTAAACACTGACGAACGGGAGCTGTGACCCTCGGCTTACGCGAGGAATTCGCGCACGAAGGGGTTCTGGCTCTTGACCAGCTCGTGCAGGGTGCCGTCGAAAATCAGCCGGCCCTCTTCCAGCATCAGGAAGGTTGTGCCGGGATCGGTCTGGCCTTTGGGCAGCAGAACCATGCGGCCAAGACCTTGGTCGAAGCGGTGGTTGCAAAGGATCAATGCGTCCTGGATGCGATGGGTGACCATCAGAGAGGGTGTGTGGTAGACGTCGCGCTCCTTGACGATCAGTTCCATGATGGTCGTCGAGGTGAGCGGGTCGAGGCCTCCAGTGGGCGAATCGTAAAGCAGCAGCTCCGGCTGGCTAATGAGGGCGCGGGCAATGGCTACGCGGCGGCGCATTCCGCCGGAGAGGCTGGCCGGATAGAGGCCGAAGGTCTCCTCCAATTCGACAAAGCGCAGGGCATCGCGGACGCGGCGATCGATTTCGCTGTCGGGAACCCGCTCCTGGATGAGCTGGTAGGCCACGTTGTCGCGGACGGTGAGCGAGTCGAAGAGGGCTCCCTCCTGAAAGACCATGCCCGTGCGAGCGCGCAGGGGAAAGAGCCGCTCCTCGGGCATGCTGGCGATCTCTTGGTCGAAGAGCCGAATGCTGCCCGCGTCTGGGCGCAGCAACCCGTTCACCAGCTTGAGCAGGACGCTCTTTCCAACTCCGGCAGGGCCGAGGAGAACGCGGGTCTCTCCCGGCGCGACGGAGAAGCTGACGTCGTCGAGTACCGGAGGGCCGTTGAAGGAGATTGAGACGTTGCGAAAGGCGACGACGGGCCCGGCGTCACCGGGCAGATTCGGGTCCTGATCAGGCTGGGCGAATGCGGGTGTGTGGCTCATAGCGGGGGAAAGAGTGTGAGCAGCAACTGCGTCAGCATGAAGTCCACAAAGATAATGAGCACCGAAGACCAGACGACGGCTTGAATGGTAGAGCGGCCCACGCCTTGCGTTCCGCCGGTGGTTCTCATGCCATAGAAGCAGCCGATGGACCCGAGGATATAGCCGAAGAAGAGCGGCTTCACAAGACCCTGAATGATGTCGGGATAGCGAAGATGTTCCCAGGCCATATCCAGGTATTGAGTTCCATTCTGATGGTTCATGAAGACAGTGACGAGGCCGCCGCCGAAGATGCCGCATGCGTCGGCTACGATGGTCAGAAAGAGGAGCATGGTGATGGAGGCGGCGATGCGCGGAGTGACTAGCTTGCGCATGGGATCGACGCCCAGGGCACGCATGGCGTCGATCTGCTCGGTCACCACCATCGAGCCCAGCTCACTGGCCATCGAAGAGGCGTTGCGGCCGGAGACCATCACGCCGGTGAGCACGGGGCCGAGTTCGCGGATCATCGTCAGCGCGACGAACTGCCCAGTGACCGCCGTGGCGCCGAAGGAAGAAAGAGTGGCGGCAGATTGCAGCGCCAGCACACCGCCCGTGGAGACACCGGAGAGGATCACGATCAACAGCGATCCTACGCCGATGATGTCGGCCTGCATCAGAAACTCGGGCCAGTAGATGGGAGGGCGATAGAGGTTTGTAAAAGCACGCGCGGCAAAAAGCGAGTAGTCCTGCACGGTGAGGACGATGTTCTTGGCGTAGTTTTCGATCATCCGGATCGCCATCGCGTTTGCTGTCCTCTAGAGGCGGAGAGGTGGGCTGCTCTCATCGACAGGATAGCGCATGGGGGCGCCAGGAACTAGAAGCTATCCCATAAACCGGTCTTGAAAGGGCACGGCTTCAGCCGTGTCGCACTATGCCCAACATAACTGCGGGTTTTAGCCCTGGGAGGCGCGATGTGTACGGGGGAATGGTGTATGAGATGGCCTCCGGGGATTCGGGACTGTGGGGCAAATCGGCGTTGCTAAGCCACCCGTTCAGGGTTGGAGAAAAGATGACGAATGCAGTAGAAGGTAAACTGACTTTGAAAGCGAGCGAGGATTGAACTCACAGGCTGCCAAAAGGCTGGACAGGTTCTTTAACGGCATTGCGGCTCAGGGGCGCTCGGCGCTGCTGCTGGACTACGACGGAACGCTGGCGCCCTTCCGCGTGGACCGCTTCACGTCGAGGCCTTGGGTTGGAGTGCGGGAGCTTTTGGCACGAATTCAGGGGCAAGGGCGGACGAGGATGGCGGTGATCACCGGTCGCCCCGCCGCGGAGATTGCTCCGATGCTGCGCCTTGATCCGCCGCTGGAGGTCTGGGGGCTGCATGGGGCTGAGAGGCTCTATCCCGATGGAGGACGGGTGCTCGAAGAGGCTCCGCCGGCGACCCAGGCGCGGCTTGAAGAACTGCGGGCGCATCTGCGGCGCGACAGCCTGGGCGGGCTCTTCGAAGACAAGGCCAACGGAGTGGTAATGCATTGGCGCGGCGCATCGCGGCGCAAGGCGAAAGAGATCGAACGGCGAACGCGCGAGCTCTTCGAGCCGCTGGCGCAGATGGAGGGCCTGGCGCTTCTCGATTTCGAGGCCGGCCTGGAGCTGCGCGTGGGCCGCAACAAAGGAGGCGCGGTCGAGGCGATTCTCGCTGAAGGTGGGATAGACGAGCCGGTTGCATTTCTGGGCGACGATCTCAGCGACGAGGCGGCCTTTCGCGCGGTCAACCGGGTTGGCCCTCGCGGGTTGAGCGTGCTGGTTCGCCGCGAGCGGCGCGAGACGGCAGCAGAGATCTGGCTGAAACCGCCGGGAGAATTGAAGGGTTTCTTGGAGCGATGGGTGGAAGCAAGGAATCGGGAATAGGCAAGCACAGGGAACCTGATCTGCTTTCGGACGATGTTTCCTAGCCTGTTTTTGCCACTGAGAACAATCGCCATCAGCCGGATCAGTCCGTATGTGCAAATGGCTGAGTTGGTGCAACAGACCTATCTGCGTGAGCAGCGATAACACATCAGCCGCCTTGTCACAGGTGCGGTCGAATGAATGAGCCGCAGAAGAGGCGGCGGAAAGAGATGGTGTCCCACATTACCGGAAGTTAGGGCTGCACGAAAGGCGTCCCTGCTTGCCAGCGAGCCTGAGCGGGCAGAGCGGAGCACGTCCCGCCGCAACCGGACGGGCCGGTCTGGATTTGCTCCGAGCCAGTGGGCGTTACCCACGGCCAAGGATAGCCGCTGCCGTCGGTGAAGAACGCCGGCTTGCTCGAAAGATAGAACGAGTTAGGAAGTGTAACCGGCGAGCCCTGCCAAGTCACGGCCTTGTTGAGGTAGTCGTAGTTGCCGTTGATGAAGATGTACGATCCGGTGGCGCCGGTCAGGTTCGGATCCTGACCGCCATTTTCCCCGTTCCACCCAAGCATGAAGATGGGTGTCCGGTAAAGTCTCCGCTGTAAGTCCAACCATTCGCCGCGGTCGTCGTTCCCGACACGCCCAGCACGTTGCCGACGAAAGCGAGCCAATAGTTGAACGCCATCGGCCCGGCAGCGCGCAAAGGCCCGGAAGGGTTGGATACGCAGGAGGCCAAACCCGACGGGCAATAATAGGCCTTCCCGGTGTAGTCATCCACAAGCGCGCTGCTGCCGATGCTAGGATCGTCGATTGGCGTTCGCAACCCGGTGCTGAGGTTGCGGAAAAATGTGATGTAAGTCGAGTTGCCGTGCGTATTGTCGTTATCCAGGTTGTCGCCCCAATTCCCTTCAAACAGAATGTGGTGGGGCCCGACCTCGTGGCTCGCGTTCACCGACATATCGAGCCAGTAGTCGCCGATGCCGGAGTTATCATCGTACATCTGGTCGTCGATATAGTTATAGGAAACAACCGAGCCTGCACCGCCCGATCTGGCGGTCATTCCCTTTCCGCCGAAGTTGGTAATGCTGTTGGTGATCAGCATTTCTGTGGAGCCTGATCGCAGGTCGATCGGATATTCGCCACCGCTGTTGACCGAATCCCAGCAATGGTGGACGTAGACCGTGTTGATCTCGCTACGAGCCGAGTACTCTATGCTCAACCCTCCGTTGTACCAGTCGCCGATCTCGGTGTTCTTGACCCAGCAATTGACACAGAGTCCCATCTCCAGCCCCCCCTCTGGAGAACGGAGAAGCGAAACATTCTCCACGCCGGCCTGTTCGAGGAAGGAAATAGGTGACCCGGTTCCTGAATTATTCCCATAAAGCCTTGCGTAGACCTGAGCGTTATGTCCTCCGCTCTGCCTGAAGGCGATCGTGAGCGGATCGTCAAATGTCACGGTGCAGTTGGTCCCTGGGCACGGACCGGCGCCGATCGAAGCGATCTTGTGCAACTCCGCCGTCGGACGGTCGCAATAGGAGAACCAGCAGCCTGGCGTACCAGCCTGATAGGGGTATTCGTCATCGGAGCCGACGCCGAAATCGCCGGGCGCACTTCCATGGCCGCCAATTTGATACTTCGGCCACTCGACACGTCCCGTCGCCGGGCTGCCCGATGAGCTGAGCCAGTCAGGAGCAGCCCACACGTTCACATAGCCCGTCGTCTTATTCATAGGATCGGGTTGCCAGCTGGCTCCTGACGCCTCATCGATCAAAACCCACGAGCCCACTGTGAAATTGCTTGTGCTGGTGACTTGAATCGTAGTTTGGCCCTGTGCGGCGTCAGCGGCCAGAGGCGTCGCGCCGCAGCCTGTCCCGACATTTCCGCCAGCGTTGCTGCATGTCTCCCAACTGTAGTTGTAATCGGGTAAAACAGGCGATATCAAAACCTCCGGCTCCCCGCCATTCGGGCAGGCGGTTCCAGTCGCAGAACTGGTGCCGCATAGAGGTGAGAAGCCGCTGATTTGATAAGCGAGAATGCCATCAGTCACGGTGATGGAGGTCTGGCAGTACGGCGAGGTGGTACCGCCGCAGTTGCCCGTTCCGCGCAACGTGATCCCCTTCGAAATATGGATAGGCATATCGGCTAGATGGATGCTGAATGCGCCTGCACCAAGCTGAACCACCTCGCCTGCTGGACAATTGTCGATCGCGGTCTGGATGTTGGTGTAGTCGTCGCCTCCACTCGGATTGACCGTCGAGCAAATCGTGGTGCGGTTTGGAATGCCGCCAACCAAAGCCAAACCGGCGTTCTTCCAGTTTGCGTAGGTGTCGTTGTAAGACGGCAGCACGCCGCTGGTGGGGTCGCCTCCATTCGATGCATTGACCGTGAAGCTCCGCGGAACCATCGTAGCCGGCGCATAGGTGCTGTTGCCTGCCTGATTCGCGTCGATGGTGCAAGTGCCGGCGATTAGGAAGGTCGCGGTTGCGTTGTTGATCGTGCAGACGTTAGCCGTGGTCGACGTGAAGGAGACCGCCAGGCCAGAACTAGCCGTGGCGACGAGCGTAAGTGGCGTTCCTACCGTCTGCGTGGAGATGGCCGGGAAGTCGATGGTCTGCACGGTTGTGCCGGAACTCACGGTTTCACCGCTGTCATCATTGACCATGAGGCTCGAAACGTTCACCGGCTCGAAGTCCCCCAAGAGGATATTCGTCAGACACAACAGGTCGGCGTTGTTCCAACGTGCGTCGGGCGTGCCGATCAGCCCCCCGCTCTCTCCATTGTCGGCCAGGATGATTCCATAGTCCCGGAGGCCCTGGATGATAATCGCTGCTTGCGGACTCGTGGTGGCGCAAGACGGAGTCGCCACGGAAGCCTTCAGACGGTAGATCTCGCCCGCCGCTCCCGACATGTTGCAGGTTGCGGGATAAGGAACACTTGAAGTTGCCGTGCTTGCAGATTGCGCAATCTCCGATTCCGTTGGAATGTCAGCCCCTCCCGTAGTCGTGCAATACCCGGTGCCCGCTGTTTGCGTAGCAGGCCATACCCAGTAATTCAACATATGGTTGAGAGTGAACCGGATGGGATGTTGCACCGTGCCGTTGGGCGCGCTGGGTGTGCCGGTCCCGATCACTTCGTCGGCATTGACCAGCAGCGGCGCTACCGGAAGTCCCGCGGCATCCGTTGTTCCACCGCCTTGCGGTGTCAGCGCATTCGAAGTTAGGTCGGGCCAAAGCGCATTCGAGGAATCGGTCCATGGGCCGCTTTTGTAGATTCCCTGCCACATCTCATATTCGGCAGGTTTGTTTCCGCCGCCCGCCTCGAGGTAGACCAGAACGTGCCCGTCTCCACCTTGGCTAACTGAGTTGGCGGTGCCTTCGATCGGAGCATACGCAGGAATCGGACCGGAGGTGTAATCGGATTGATACAAGGTGGTGCTGACCGCTACGTCCGGCTGGTTGTAGGGAACCTCAATCGCCGGGATTCCATTCGGGAAGTTAGCATACTCGTCTCCGAAGAATGGTTTGATCGTTTCCGGCAAATAGGCGCTGTACATGGGCGCAGCGGGGGAAGTATCCACGGGCAGGCCGGTGGTGGCTACGTCCACTCGATGATGAAAGATTGAGTTAGATGGGAAGATGCTGGCCAGGAACGCGTTGCTGCCATTGATGGCGAAGCTGATGCTCTGAATTGCCTGCGCGCCTTTCGAGTCCGTAACGACAAATTCGGGTATGTAGGTGCCTTGACCGCCGATCAGCGAACTGCTGATGACCCCTGTTGTTGCATCGAGAGACATCCCCTCGGGCAAGGGTGGATAGTCGATGACATCCGTGCTGAGCGAATACGTATAGGGTGGAGTGCCTCCGCTGGCGTTGACGGTACAGCCTGCATAGGCCGCGAGTTGCGTTCCGCCCGGGCACGAATTTGTGGTAATCGTCAGCGTGCCGCCGCTCTCTGCATTGACAGTAAAGCTCCGCGAGACTTGCGTGGCAGCGACATAGGTGCTGTTGCCCGCTTGGTTTGCGTCAATGGTGCAGGTGCCGGCGGTAAGGAAGGTGGCCGTGGTCCCGCTGACGGTGCAGACGCTGGTCGTGGTCGACGTAAAGGAGACTGTCAGGCCGGAGCTAGCCGTCGCTGAAAGCGTCAGCGGCGCACCCACTGTCTGCGCCCCCGGATTGGCAAAGGTGATGGACTGCGTCTGCCCGCCACCACTTCTAGTCGCTACCATGTTTGGTGTTCCAGCATCGAAGCGTGTACGAGCTGGCAGTGTTCCAGGGATTGGATTGGAGGGATTGGTGCCGTCGATCCAGGGCCAGGTGCTGCCATTGAAGAATGGCGGTGGCTGCATATTGGCGGGAATATAGAGCGAGTTTGGCAAGGCAGAGACGGTCGGCGCTGTTTCGTACTGCCCCGCGCATAGAAGGGGGTCGGTGCAGATGTTTCCGGTATTCGTTGCCGCGCAGGCTGCGTCTCCCGGCGCATTGCAAAGATTGTTGGTGCCCATCCAATGCGTCTTGCCGGTCACGTAATCGAAGTTGCCGTCACGCAAAACCGAGTTGAGCACGGTTTGCCCGCCGGCTCCGGGTAAGGTTGAGGGCGCATCGGGTGAACTTATGCCGCTATCTCCAATCTCCCATAGCGTCGACGTCCAGTACTCCTTTGGATCCTGGCCAGGAGAGGCTCCGCCGTTGTGGATGCCGTTCCACTCGAAGTACCATTGCGCCTGGCTGCCCGGTGCGGTTCCCGGCGCCGCACTGAACGTCGCCGGGTACGCATAGCCGATCGCCGGGTTCTGAAGATAGTTGTTCGGATATCCGAGTACGTTGCCGACATAGCTGTGCCACCATTGGGCCTTGGGGACGTTGATTCCATTTCTTCCCATGGTGTCGGAGAGCTGGACGACGGGACCGAAACAGTCAAAGGTGGAGCAGTTCGGCCCGTCGGCGTTGTCGGTGCCCGCGCCGTTATTGACGTTCCTGCGCAACGTGGTCGCATGGTTGCGGAAGAAGGTGATATAAGTGGCGTTGCCCCACGTGCTGTCCTCGGAGATACTAAACGACTGATTGCCCTCAAAGAGCGCATACTGCGTGCCCGTCATGTGAGAGGCATTCATGCCAACCTCGGGGATGCCGTCGCAGGTACTGGTATAAGGCTGACCGCCCTGGGGATTGATGCCGCTGCTCGGGCAGCCGCCATAGCCTGCGCCGTAGCCATCCTCGAAGTAGTTGTACCCGATGACGTTTCCGCCGCCGTCACCGCGCATCACCATCACCTTGTTGAAGCTCCAGGAGATGTTGTTCTCGAAGAGGCTGTCGGAGGTGTAGGTGTCGATCTCAATACCGTAACCGCCGCCGCCAGGATTGGGATTGGCCGCGGTATGCACGTAGGAGTCGCGCAGCTCGCAGCGGAAGCACCCGTCAAAGTGAACCGCGGGGGCGCCGTTGTAGCTTTCAATGTTCTTCATCCAACTGTTGGAGACCGCCCAGAAGACAATATTGCCGCCCCCATCGCCTCCGCCGCCGTTGGCCGCCGTCAGGTCTTCGATACCTATGCCGGTAAGCATCTGCTGCACACCGCTTGGCCGCGCGATATCCGCCGCGTGCGAGACGCGGAAGGCATGGTGCCACGGCGCCGCGAAGGTGATCGTGGTGGTTGCGCCGTTGGTCGAGATCGTGGTGATTTGGTTAGTCTGCCCGATCGGGCGCGCCACCAACATCTCCTGCGCCCCGAGCGAGTTGTCGTCGCCATCCTCGCCCCATCCGCAGTAGCCTGTGGCTTTCGTGGCTCCCGGTGCTGAACCACACTGACCATTATCTTGCGCTGGGTTGTACCAGATATAGTTCGGATCGAACTGTTCGGTGATCTGCACAAGTTCGCCCACAGCCAGCGGCTTCGACAACACGCTCAGGTCCGATGTGGCGACGGTTGCGGTGTAGGACTCCTTCACCGTATCCGTTGTGAGCGGGATGAGCCCATCGACCGCGGTCACCGTTCCGACTGCGGTATCGGTGCAATTTGACAGGCCATTGCAGTTGGAATCCTGCGCCCAGTGATACCACTCAGCGCCGACGATGATAATGCCGAAAGTGGTGGCGCTGGAGCCGACCTGGTCCAGTACAGTCGTTCCGGCGCCCGATCCGCGCAGCGTGATGTTGCTTTGCTCGATGTACAGGCCGCCGTTGTTTCCGCTTGGCACCTGTATGTAGAACGTCCCCGGCCCCAGCAGAACATAGTGGTTCGCCGTGCAGTTGTTGATCGCCGTCTGAATGTTAGCTTGGTCCTTGACGCCGGTGGTATCTCCGCTCGCCGTGACCGTCGCGCCACACTGGGTTCGATTCGTCGGGATGCCGCCGTTATACGTGACGCCGGGCTGCCAGGTTGTCATCCGCTCGGCAGGCAGCGTGTAATAGACGGCCGTTCCGATATTCACCATAAAGCTCTGCGGGACCATTGTCGCTGCCGCATAGGTACTGTTGCCGGACTGGTTTGCGTTAATGGTGCAGGTGCCTGCGGCGAGGAAGGTGGCCGTTGTGCCGCTCACCGTGCAGATCGTGGTGGTGGTCGAAGTGAAGGAGACGGTGAGGCCGGAGCTGGCCGTTGCGACGAGCGTCAGCGGCGTGCCGACCGTCTGCGTCCCGGGATTGGCGAAGGTGATCGTCTGCGGTAACAGCGAAGCTGCAGCGGAGTATCCCAGCGCGCCGAGATCGATCTTGGCCTGGGAGTATGGCCTAGCGACCGTAGAGAGGAAGTCCTGATACTCGATCGGTATCGTGGTCGAGTTTGCGGGGTAGGTTGAGTCCCCCGTTTGACCGTTCCCCACGATGGTCGGGTCGTTGCCTGCAATATGTACGTCGTCGTTAGCCAGGTTGACAAAGCTTGGTGTTGAGTCGCTGCCGTTGACGCCGGCTGTCCCCCAGATGGGGCTGTTCCAGTTCTGGCTGAGGTAGTTCACCGTACCGCAGGTGAAGCCGTATTGCTTGTCATAGCACCAGGTGCTGAGAAGGTTGAAGGCCGGGGTCGTCGAAGAGCCCACATAAGCAGCATAGAAGATGTTGTTCCACGCTCCTGCATCCGTAGTAGGCTCCATCTCGAGCCACCCCACGCCATCGGCGCGCCTGGCGACGACGGTGTTGTTGTAGTAGTGGAGATGTTTGCGATATACCGCCGAATTCCCTTGATCGCCGCCGAAGTGCACCGCGTTTTCAGCCCCTTGCGACCCATTGGCAGCTGCGCCATCGTCAAAGAAGATGTTTCCATAAACGCTCGCATTGTTGTAAACGGCGCCGAGACTTTGCAGCCCCCCTGGAGGGCCCACGCTCGTGTCGTACGACTCGACCAGATCGAGGAGGTGCCCGATCGGTCCCGGAGCAGAGCCGACCAGGAGTCCATCGCCCAACGACGCCTCGAAGATTCCGTCTGACAAGAAGAGGTTGTAGGCGACGACAAGGCCGCTCGAGCGGTCCTTGAGAAGGTTCACGGCCTCCCCTTGCCTCAGTGCACCAAAACGATTGCCAAGGTAGGTGATGTTCTCGGCCTCAGAGTAAGTGCCGTGTGCATCGGCTCCGCATTTGCCTGGGTTCCATGCGCCCTGCTGTTCGCCAAAAACTCCGTTGCCGTAGATGTGGTTGGACTCCACGAGGATATTGGACGACGTATTGCCGTTGTTCGAATTGACAAAGATCCCGTTGTCGTTGTCTTTGATGCGATTATGAATGATGGAGATGTGATCGGAGCGCAAGAGATTGATGCCGGCGGAACCACAACCCCATGGACTCTGCGCGCCCCCGTTAATGTTTGGATCGCTGTAGGTGTTGACAGAGAAGGTCGGGCTCGCGACTGTGCCACCGACCTCGGCGGTCGTCGCGCCTTGTATGGTAAGCCCCTCGATGTTCAAGTACGCGACGGGCGTGCCGTAATTCAGACCGGTGACCGACACTTCTCCGCCTTCGTAGTAATCAGAGATCTCTGCTCCATAATTAAACGCGTCGGCAGTGGTCGCGCTCTTGCCGGTCAGGATCGGCTCATACCCTCCCTGAATAACGCCGACGATGCGAATGCGATGCTGATCGTCGCTGCCAGATTGCGTAAGAACAAGGCGCTCAGCGTACGGCGTGCTCTTTCCGTAGATACAGACGACGTCGCCAGGATTGAGGCTGTTCCAATGAGTGAAGGCTGCAATCGTCTGCGGGCCGCTCGGTTGGCCAGAGCCATCAAGCATGCCGATGGTATACGTAACGCCCGAACCGGCCGGAGTTGGACAGCTTGAATAAGCGATCGAGTTGCCGCTAGTCGCCGCAACCACCGTGAAGCTCACCGCAACCGGCGTCGCAGCCGCGTAGGTGGCGTTGCCGGATTGCGAAGCGGTGATCGAACAGTTGCCGGCTATGAGGAAAGTGGCTGTGGCGCCGCTCACTGTGCAAACACTGGCCGTTGTTGAGGCAAAGCTGACCGGCAATCCGGAACTTGCCGTAGCGACAAGCGTTAGGGGTGTTCCCACAGTCTGGGTGCCCGGATTGGCGAAGGTAATAGTCTGCTGAGTCAGGCTGGACCCGTTCACGGCGAAGCTCTGTGGGACCGGCGTAGCTGCGGCATAAGTCGCGTTGCCTGCCTGTGTAGCCTGGATTGTGCAGGTGCCAGTTGTAAGGAAGCTGGCCGTCGTGCCGCTAACCGTGCAGACGGTCGGTGTCGTCGAAGCAAAAGAAACCGTCAATCCGGAACTAGCCGTGGCGACGAGTGTCAACGGTGTTCCGACTGCCTGCGCCCCCGGATCGGCGAAGGTGATCGTTTGTGCTGCAAGGACGGTAACCGTGGCTGTAATTGAGGCCTTGACTCCGGCGGAGTTCGTCACAGTCAGGGTATAAATCGTGGTACTCGTGGGCGAGACGCTGACCGCCGTGCCGCTGGTGACTGAGAGATTGCCAGGCGTAACCATGCCCGTGCCGTTGGCGAAGACCCCGGTCAGACTCGCCGATCCGCCCGCTGTGATCGTCGTGGGATTGGCTGTGAAGCTGGTAATCGAGGGCGCGAGCGGATTCACCGTCACCGTCGCTGCCTGCTCGGCCGAACCTCCGGTGCTATTCGTGACCGTAAGAATATAGGTCGTCGTTTGCGCGGGCGAAACACTTACTGCCGTGCCGCTCGTGACGGCGATGTTTCCTGGAGTGATGACGCCCGTGCCGTTCGAAAAGACCCCGGTCAGACTCGATGACTCTCCTGCGGTAACCGCTGTTGGATTGGCCGCAAAGCTGACAATGGTCGGCGCGGAAGGAAAAGATCGCCCGCTAAAGGAATTACATCCGGTCAGGACGGTCAGAGACAGGAAGAGAGCAAATGACAAAAAAGAACGGCTGGTCACACGACGCATAATGCCTCCCGTGACCAAAGCAACTAAAGCAACATCAATGTTTCAAAGAGCCTGGAGGATTTAGATCCTCGCAGCGCGCATTCCCATCATCGGGGTTTGACCACAAGGTAACATGTTTTCTAGAGGGCAAGCAAGACTGCGGTTGCATCTCCGGCGAAAGAGCCGGGCGAGTCCAATTTCTGCCGGTCCTGCCAGCGAAGACCTTGTTTGTGACTACCTTACTCTTTGGTCACACGATTGATCGTGACACTCAAGAGTTAATCCCCTTAGTGGCTGGTCCGCAGGCTCGTATCTCCGAAACATCGGACGCTAATCAAAACTATTGCCAGTGATATGTCGCAAGATCCGCAGCAGATCAAAGTGGTTGGGATCGCCATTTGGATGATTGCCTGACCTGCCTATCCTGCCGTTTAGACCAGCGTAGCGGTAAGCAAGAGAGTGATCGAAAATCGGGATGTTTCCATGGATCCCTTCGAGCTCTGAACTTACATATTCCGGTCGCTCGGAGATTAAGGATGCAAGAAGGAACTATGAATGGGTGGTAAAAGAATAAGGCGCTTGCAGTTTTGGAGGTATGCCAATGTATCTCGATTTCAACCTTGATGAAATTCGTCGATGCTCGGATTGAAGGGAAGAGAAATCGGTGAGTCACCGATCTCTCTCATGCGCAGCCGTGGAATGGCGATACACTTCGACCGGTTCCATGGCTGATCGTGCATCCTTGCGCACCGGACATCTATCAAACAAACTCTTCAGTATCAATACTAATGGCGCCTCGATCAAAGCATGTTTCATTTTACAAGGTTTTACAAGCTCAATGACATCGCGCTAAAACCTGTGTACTTTCTCTCGACTATAATCTGGCCGGCGTCGGCGTTCGATTTGCCCGGCTCCTCTTCAAAAATCAAGTCAAGGAGATGCCATGAAAGTGCGCAGCGCAAACTTGTTCTTTCGTGCAGTAGTGTTGTCCGCAGTCGCTGTCTCTGCCGGCAGCATTCTCGGGCAAGCTCAGACATTCAACAACATCTATTCCTTCACCGGGGCCGGCGGAGACGGAGAATATCCCTTTCCCTATGGACATTTGTCCTTCGATAGCAGCGGCGATATCTACGGCACCACCGCGGGCGGGGGAAGCGGATACAACGGCACTGTCTTTGAACTCGTACCCAAATCCGGAGGTGGCTGGACCGAGAAGATCCTCTACGAATTCGCCGGAGATGCTGACGGGCGGCAACCCAGCGCCGGCGTAGTCTTCGACGCCAGCGGCAATCTCTACGGAACAACCTCCTATGGCGGCAACAACCAGGCTTGCGGCGGCGGATGCGGCACGGTCTTCGAGCTATCGCCCCCAGCGCAATCCGGCGGCGCCTGGACCCACACCGTGCTCTACACATTTCAGGGAGGCTTCGACGGAGCGCAGCCCGGCGCCGCGATCATCGAGTCGAATGGCGCTCTTTATGGCCCAACCTCCACGGGCGGAACGCCGGCTGTCCTATGCAACTCCAACCGAAAGATCAAATCCGGCTGTGGCACCATATTCGAGCTTGCCCCGCCCGCCCAAAAAGGCGGTGCCTGGACTAAGTCCATTCTTTATACCTTTCCCGGAGCCACCGGGGACGGAACAACTCCAAGTCGGGATATCGTCGCCGACGGCGAGGGCAACCTTTACGGCGTGACTGGAGCGGGCGGGACCTCGCATTACGGCATCGCCTACAAGTTGAGTCCACCCGCCGGCGGCAGTGGAGCTTGGACGGAAACCGTGCTCCACAACTTCACCGGCGGCAGCGACGGCGGTTATCCAGGAGGAACTCTTACGCCCGGCCCGAACGGCATCTTTTACGGCACCGCCTCGTACAGCGGCGTAGCGAACGAGAGCGGAGTCGTCTTCCAGTTGACGCCACCCGCGCAATCCGGAGGCGCCTGGACTGAGAACGTGCTGCATACCTTCCCCGCATTCAACGGAGACGGGACCACCCCCGCATCGACCATGGCGATCGACGCAAGCGGCAACCTCTACGGTACGACTGATTTTGGCGGTTCGACAGCTTGTTACCTCGGCTGCGGCACGGTCTTCAAACTCGCGCCACCCTCAGGCGTTGGCTCGTGGACGGGAACCATCCTGCACGACTGGGGCAACAGCGGGCAGACTCCGGATACCAGCCTCGTGGATCTACACGGCAACCTGTTGTACGGGACGGCCACTTACCAGGGAGCCGAGGACCTTGGTTCGGCGTTCACCCTCGTTCCTTAATGGCGGCTGCGTGTGAGCCGCCCTTTCCTCCGCTTTCAGGGATACTCTGCAGCAGAATCTATCTGTTGCAGAGGGCTCGGGCGCGTGCTCGACATCGGAATCCATGTTCTTGATTGGTGCCGCGGAGAGCGAGTGATTCGAGCTTTGCCGCTTGGACAATACCTGCCATAGATAATGGAATTCGGGGCCAGCGCCGGTTGATTTTCCGTGTCCCGGCAACCGGGACCGATCGATTTCAATTCGGCGGGCAGAATCACTCCTCGAAACGCCGTTTGCGACGAGGACCACTACCAGAAGCAATTACGCTTCCGCCAGTTCTTTCGATCTCTGCCTAATCTTTCCGACCCAGATCAAAGCGGAGCTAAGGCCAATCATACCGCAGACAGCGGCGACGAAGAGAAGCTGGCGACCGGCTGATTGATTAACTGCGTAAACCTGCCACGCAAAAATTCCGACAGCCAGACCTGGTCCGGCGGCGTGATAAAGGAAAGCGATCACGACCGCCAGCAGGTCCAAAGGCATCTCTGGCAGAGCCGGATCTCCTAGCGCCGAGGATACATCCCGTTCAAGCACGTACAGGCTCTCCCCTGAAATGGATCGTTCCCCCCAAACAGTCCCGAATTCCACATTGAGTTCAGGCGCAGTCAGCAACCCAGGGCGGTTAAACAACAATCGCTTGAAACGAAAGTGATAAATAAGAATGGGAGTGAGCGCAATAAACATCATCAGCATCACAACAGCCAGCCTGCCAAGAGCTTCCAGGGCAAAAGGCTCCGTTGTCAACTCGGCGAGTTTCCCTGGATTGGCCGTCGCAACAGCGCCGGCCATCTTGATGATCAAATCCCCGTGGGGGAGGCTTTGCGCAACAAGCAAAACGAGAACGAAGGCGAGGGTTGCGAACAGCCACTTTGCCAACAGGAAAGGGCGCAAGCCTGCAACCATCGACTCTGCCTGCTCGTGCAGTTTCTTCCAGTCGTCTCCGTCCGGACTCGCCTCATCAATCGCCAAACGCCGTTGGTAGGCTCGATCAAGCGACTCGAGCACGCGCAGTATGTGACTTGACACAAAGACGTGCACGGTCACTGTCAATACTGGAACTCGGATAAATCCAAGCCAGCCGGTCGGAATCCAGATCAGCCATGAGAATCTGTCGACCCGTTGCAGAACAAGAAAGTATGCTCGCAACAGCGAAAGGTGACGATCCGTTAGATTTTTATCTTTTGGATCCATGCCGTCTCCATCTTCTCGTATCCTATTGATTCTTCCCGATCGTTGCAATTACGGCGTGGCCCGATTTCAAGATCGATTCTCTTTGCGGACATTCACGATCCACTTACTTCACTCTATGCATTCATGGAGGCAGCCTAAAGCTGTATCGGATAGCCCACTGCGGCGTACGAGTAACGTAAGAGCCATCTTGGTCGGTGGATCGAAGGAATTTGGCCATTCTTGATTTCCCAGAGACCTTGGGTCTTGACTGATAAACTGCCTTCAGCACTCAGACAGCTGCCCAATCTCCTCGCTGCGGAGCTACGCAAATGGCTTGTAAGTTGCTGTACCGGCACACCGCACATCGAACCTGAATCTCTGTGGGAGAACGGCGACCGGAATAACTCGAATTCCAGATCACGCGACAACTTTCCTCGTGATAGCAGTGGGAGATTTGAGACGCAAGTGATCAATCGCAGAGGCAGAATATGAACACTCAAAAAGTCTTGACAGTATACCAATTAGTAGGTATATTGCATACCAAGTAGTTGGTATTATGATCATTACAGCTGAAACAAAGCTCGAATCGAGGCATGTATCGAAGACCCGGTTCCTCGATGCGGCAGTGCACGTCATTCGCGTCAAGGGCTATTCAGCCACGCGCATCGAGGACATCTGCGAAGCCGCCGGGCTCACCAAAGGGAGCTTTTTCCACCACTTCGAAAGCAAGGAAGAGCTGGCCCTGGCCGCCGCCGAATATTGGATTGAAAGTTCCAACGCTCTCTTCGCATCCGCGCCCTACCGTGACCACACCGACCCGCTCGACCGCCTGCTGGCGTATGTAGATTTTCGCAAGACCCTGCTGAGCGGCGAGCTGCCCGATTTCACCTGCCTGGCAGGAACCATGGTGCAGGAGGTCTACGACACACATCCGGCCTTGCGTGATGCCTGTAACCGGAGCATCAGCGAGCACGCTGCAACTCTGGCTCCGGACATTGAAGAAGCCATGCGGCAGCATGGAATCGAAGCGGAGTGGACAGCGGAGAGCCTGGCGCTCTACATGCAGGCTGTCATCCAGGGCGCGTTCGTCCTGGCCAAGGCACAGCACGGCTTGGCGATTGCTGGGCAGTGCATCGATCATCTGCGGCGTTACCTGGAATTGCTGTTCAATCAACCCCGTTCGCAGGATCATTTGGCCCTGGGAGTCAACTTCCCCCTCCCAAAATAACTCAAACTCAGGAGCAAAGTATGAATACAAAGATTTTCAGCGCATTGGCCCTTGCAACTTCAATGCTTATCGTTGTGTCATTCAGCCCCGAGCTTGCGCAAGCACAGGAGTCCAAGTCTCTTTATCCGGCCATGGCTCCCGTCGACCAATACCTTATCGCCGATCACGACGCCGAGATCGCTCTGGCAAAAAGCGCCGCCCCGCCGGCACTTTCGAGCGACGCCAGTGTCCTGGTGCTCGCAAGGGACGGCTACCATACGGCAATTGAAGGCAAGAACGGTTTTACCTGTCTCGTCGAGCGGTCCTGGATCTCTCCCTTAGACAGCACGGATTTCTGGAATCCTAAGTTGCGCGGGCCCGTCTGCTACAACCCGCCAGCGGCGCGCAGCATTCTGCCCTATACCATTCTCAGAACAAAGCTGATTCTGAGCGGGCTCTCCAAGGAGCAGATGGTCGAGAACATCCAATCGTCCCTGGCCGCTAGCCTGCTGCCCATGCCCGAGCAGGGATCCATGTCGTACATGATGTCGAAGAGCCAATATCTAGGCGACAGTGGCGGGCACTGGCATCCACATCTAATGTTTCATCTCCCCCACATGGGCGCCGCGAGCTGGGGCGCGAACCTGCCCGAGTCCCCGGTTGTGCTCGATACGGATCATCACGAGGGGCCGGAGCCGGAGACCATTTTTATGGTTCCTGTCGATCATTGGTCCGACGGAACCTCGGCAATGTCTGGTGATTTCGCTTCGCATCAGCACTGATTTGCCTGCGCGTCGCTCTCAAACTGCTGGTGCCCGGAAGCGGAGCCGGCCAGACAAAGTCCCACTTTTCAGTTTCAAACGCGTGCATGATGAACCGAACTGAACCATCTGAGATCTTTCATTGGCAAGAGACTCACTCTGCGCTTGTTGGAAGGACAGGGCCGGACAAGAAACAAAAATGTCGAAACAGAACTGGAGAGGCATCAACGGTGCCGGCGCCTTCCAATAACTGCAATTGAGAAGAATCAACAATGACAAAGTGGGTGCCAGGATATCGTTACATCGGGCAATCCTATTTGGACGCGATAAAGGGTAAAATACAGGTAATGTGCAATCATAGAGGGATCCGCGGCGCAGCCTGACATTGGGGCGGGCTGTGCCCCAGGACCAGACATGGAGAGAGTATGCACGCCCATGGATGAGTAGTTCTGGTCTGGCCGGAAGTTCAGATCAGCAGAGCGATTCCTGCCCACCCTAAATGAAGTTCAAGGCTCGAATTTCCGGGACTACACATAGGGAAACGGAAGTTAATGAATGGCGACCTGCCGCAAAATGGCGAGAGACAGGAAGATGGTTCGAGTTCCTTATCTTGTTCATGTGTAATCAGTTAATGATATAATTCGGGCCTGTAGCTCAACGGTTAGAGCAGGGGACTCATAATCCCTTGGTTGGGGGTTCGAATCCCTCCGGGCCCACCAACTCTTATTCGAACCGCGATTGGGTGCAAAACCGGCACAGTGATTGGACATGGAGAACTACCCACATCGCGCTGGCCCTCGGCCTGGCCGCCTGCCAGAAGGGTTGTTGCGTGCGCTTCACTACGGCAGTTGCCATGGTGCATGAGCTGATCGAAGCCAAGGATGATAAGCGCCTGCTGCGCTATCAAAAGCAAATGGGTTCTTCGTCACATTTGGTGAACCACGTTTGTTACTTTTTCTGACCGAGGAAGCGCGCTAGAAGAGTGGTAGGCTCTGGCGGTCTCCGGCAGAAGCCGATCAATCAGCGAACCTTGGTGCCGGATCCCTTCAACATCCCTGGAGCAAAGGACCACTTGAACGACATGTTCACCGCCTGAAGCTGATCAAGCGCTCCATGTACGGCCGCGCCAAATTCGACCTGCTCCGCCTCCGCATCGTGAATGCCGAATGAAGTCCTCGTCTTCAAGCAGATATCGAAATCCTGAAACCACTTCACCAAATGTGACGAAGAACCTTAGACTGGCCTGATTTTGCTCTACCCCAGCGGCTTGATTTCACTCTGGCCATGACAGTGATGGGAAGCTTCAGCGGATTGCTGACGACGCCCTCTGCGATTGAAACCAAAAAATGGGGCAGACTTGGATCTGGAATCATGTGAAGATCCGCCGTCAACCGGGCTTCGGAAGATCATCGCTACACCGGCGGAGGTAATTTCGGACGGCGGGGTCGCTTTCTAGGCCGATCGCCAGTTGATATGCGTGTCGCGCAGCGTCATACGATCCGATGCGACCCAGCAAGTTGGCGCGCGCGGCCCAGTACGGCTGATACGAATCCATCCGCCGGTCTGCGCCCGCAGCTTCCAATATCGCAAATCCAGCGTGTGGACCTTCTGACTCCGCTATGGCCAGCGCGTGGTTGATGAATGCAACGGGCGAACTCGTCAACCGTACCAGAGCGTCGTACAGGCTAGCGACGACGTCCCATGACACGGATCCAGTGCGGGCGCCCTCCACATGCGCCGACATAAGCCGTGTAGGCTGCACCGCCCTGCTGCTGCTGCTCAGTTGTCATCCGGCCCCAGCCGGACTCATCGACGTAAAGAGTCAGTAGGTATTGCATCAAGTCCTCCGTCATGGATTGCAGGCGTTGACCGCCTCATCCACATGACGGCTGGACTCTCGGCAAATCGACAACATGTCTGGAATTATTTCAGATATTCTGCATGGCACTCGGGAATGGCGGAGTCAAGTCCCTGTCGCCGAGGCTCAAGTTGAGCCTCGGGTTCGCGGATTTCTGGGTACCGTTCGTATGACCGGCATTTCGGACACTACCCCGTTTCTTGCCGGCGGCCTTGCCTTCGAGGGCGAAGAATCGTGAGAGGTCCGAGATGTTTAAATGCTTAGTCAAGGAGGAGCACGAGGCGTTTCATAAGCTGAACTCAGCGGCAACGCTGATTCAGAGAACAACCACTGAGGCTCTTCGAGACTTATGTACTACATCGGACTTGACG
>Ga0181526_10000210_pt1 | contig 63812 bp, 53 predicted proteins | sample PEATcosm2014_Bin_35_FD_119750 | JGI IMG/M metagenome (GOLD analysis project Ga0181526, IMG submission 119750) | Peatland microbial communities from MTU Mesocosm Facility, Houghton, MI, USA - PEATcosm2014_Bin06_30_metaG | ecosystem: Environmental > Terrestrial > Soil > Wetlands > Peat | place... | reverse complement strand
GGGACACGCGTGACCGCTCGCTGCGCGGCCGAGCAAAACCGCGATTTGTTCGCAGTGCCGGGGAACGTGACGAGCAAAGGCTCGTGGACTCCCAACACGCTAATTAAGCAGGGGGCGAAACTGGTGGCGACCTGGGAGGATGTGTGGGAGGATCTGCCTTCGCAGGTGCGGCTGGAACTGGAGGCCGAAGCGCCCATTGAATCCAAATCCGGAGCCACCGCATCTTTATTGCCTGATCCGGTGCTGCGGCCCGACGAGGCGATGGTGCTGGAGGTTCTGCGCACCGATGCTGCCCTGCAGATCGACGAGATTCTCGAAGTGCTTGAGACGCAACTGACCTCTTCGGAGGTGTTTATGGCGCTGTTCGAACTCGAGATTACGGGGCGGATACGGCAGTTGCCGGGGAAAAATTACGTGCGGACAATGTGAGTAGCAGGTCGAGTTCTTTAACTCTGAAGTTACGGAAAGTTGATCTTGAAGTACCGCGTTGGAGCTATTGAGGAGGTTACCAAATAAACTCGGCCTGACGCTGCTGTAAGGCGAAGATTGGTCTATCCTAGTAGCACATCCACAGTCCCAATTAGTCATTGCGAACTACAGGGTAGAGGAGTCCTTTCCATGCAAATGTCAGGATCGAAGTATTGGGCGAAGTTTGCCTTGGCGGCGTTCATCAGTGCGGGCACAGCCTCAATGTTGTATGGCGACTCATTTGAAGTTACGTACGCTCCGGCTGGGACCCAGGAGCCCGACACCACGACACTATGCAAAGGGGCTTCGACCTGCTGGATTGGCGAGGAGACATTTCCGACATCATCTGTGCCGACGAACGCGAACTTCTCAAGAATCGCGTATAGCGGCGCACCGAGCGGGAGCATCACGGGAGTCTATTCCGGAGCTCTCACCATTAGCTCGGCCAACCAATATGGCGGCGCCGGAGGGACCGGCTACTTTGCGACGGTGAGCGATAATAACTATACATTGACGCTAACCGCGTCCGGCGCCTCTTCCGGCGTGCCCGGTGTCAACTACTTTGGGCTTTGGTTTTCGGCGCTCGACAACGGAAACCAGCTGCAGTTCTACGACGACAGCACCCTCTTGTACACCTTCACGCCGGCGCTGTTTTCAAGCCTGGTTGGCGAGTGTACGGGCAGCAACCCATTTTGCGGCAATCCGAATAACCGGACGCAGGACGCGGGCGAGCAGTTTGCATTCCTGAACTTCTACGACATGGACGGCTATTTCAATAACGTTGTCTTCACCGAGACGACCACCGCGGGATTCGAGTCCGACAACCACACCGTTGGTTACATGGATCCGGTAAACCCAACGGGAACTGAGGTTGGCGAGACTCCGGAACCAGGCTCTTTCGTTTTTGTGGTGACCGGCCTGCTGGCGTTGGTGGGCATCAAGCGCCAGATCGCCTTGAGCAACTGAGAGAAGACCGAAGTCTTTCGCTGACGCTCTCATTTTCGTTCGAATCCCGGGTCTCGACATCGAGATCCGGGATTTTTGCTGGAAGCCGGGAAGACGCCCCGAGGAGGTTGACAGGAATCTTCGGTGCGAATCCTGCATTCATTTCAGCGGGAGTGGTCGCGCTTTTGTGAGACCGTTGTCGCGCAGGAGATTCCTTTCAAAATGAGCGTCTTGTCGATGCACGATTCAGATGAGCCTGATGAACCGGACAGGTTCAAATTCGCAGAAAAACAGAGTTGCGACTGGAAACGGGAGGGTGTTCCGTGGTAGCGTGCAACTTTTGCGGTTGAATTCTCCCGGACGGGAATACGGAAGGCAAGCGCGGGTTGAGATCCGGCGGCCTGTGAATGAAACAGAAGACCACTCTGGCGAGTCCAACGGACCAGACAGGATAGAGTGGGATAGATACCCGAATTGGAAACAAGGATGGCAATGAGCAAATCACTGGTGATCGTTGAGTCGCCCGCCAAGGCCAAGACGATCGAGAAGTATCTAGGCAAGGGCTTCGAGGTTCTGGCGTCGGTGGGCCACATCATGGACCTGCCGAAGAACGATATTGGCGTTGAACTTGAGAATCGCACCTTCGAGCCGACGCTGATCGTTTCTCCGGGCAAGGAGAAGGTTGTCGCGCAACTGAAGCGCGCCGCGGCCAAGGCAGACGAAATCTATCTGGCGCCTGACCCGGACCGCGAGGGCGAGGCGATTGCGTATCACCTTGCGTTGCAACTGGGGACGTCGGCCAAGGAAAAGAAGAAGATTCACCGTGTGACCTTCAATGAGATCACCAAGAAGGCCGTGCAGGAGGCCTTCAAGCACGCGCGGGATCTCGATCAGAATCTTGTGGACTCTCAACAGACGAGGCGTATTCTCGATCGACTTGTGGGTTACCAGATCTCGCCGCTGCTATGGGATAAGGTGCGGCGGGGACTCTCGGCGGGCCGCGTGCAGACGGTGGCGGTGCGGCTGATCGTCGAGCGGGAGCGGGAGATCGGCGCGTTTGTACCGGTGGAGAATTGGACGCTGGACGCGATGCTGCATCCAGAAAAACAGGGCGACAAGAGCTTCAAGGCGCGATTTATCGGGATCGACGGCGAGCCGGCGCGTGTAGCGAACGGGCAGGACAAGGACGGCAAGGATCAGTACATCGCCAATGCGCTGGCCGATGAGTCTTCAATGAAAGAAGTGATTGCTGCGCTGGATAAGGCGCAGTGGTCGCTGGTCTCGGTGCAGTCGAGGGAGCAGCAGAGGAGGCCGTCGGCGCCTTTCATCACCAGTCAGTTGCAGCGCGATGCAGCCAGCAAACTGGGTTTCAATGTGCGGCGGACGATGGGCGTTGCGCAGAGGCTCTATGAGGGCATCGATATTGGCGCCGAGGGCACGACCGGCCTCATCACGTACATGCGAACAGATTCACCGCGAATTGCGCCTGAGGCGATTGAGGGGGCGCGCGACTGGATCGGCAGCCAGTTAGGCAAGCAATATCTGCCCGAATCGCCGAATATTTACAAGGGGAAAAAAGCCGCACAGGACGCGCACGAGGCGATCCGGCCTACAGATGCTTCGCGGACCCCTGAATCGATCGCGCGCTATCTGACGGAAGAGCAATTGAAGCTCTACCGGCTGATCTGGCAGCGATTTGTGGCATCGCAGATGATGCCTGCGATCTTTGACGTGACTACGGCAAGAATCGCCGCTGTGAGCGCGAAGACAGGCAAAAGCTACGATTTTCGCGCCGGCGGATCGGTGGTTCGATTCGACGGATTCCTGAAGGTCTACGAGGATCCGGAGGAGAAGAAGGACGACTACGATGAGGCGTCGAACAAGCTGCCCAGCCTTGACGGCGTGAAGAAGCTGGAGTGCGAGAAACTGGAGCAGGAACAGCACTTCACGCAGCCGCCTCCGCGCTACAACGAAGCTTCGCTCGTGAAGGTGTTGGAAGAGCGGGGCATCGGGCGTCCGTCGACCTATGCGTCGATCATCAACACGATTCAGGACCGCGAGTATGTTACGAAAATCAGCGGGAGATTCTATCCAACCGAGATAGGAATGGTGGTCTGCGACTTACTCGTAGAGAGCTTTCCCTATATCTTCGACGTGGCTTACACGGCCAAACTCGAAGAAGAGCTGGATGAGATCGAAGAGGGAACTGAGAAGTGGACGACCCTTCTCAACGGTTTCTATGGCTACTTTGAAGATGAGCTGAAGGATGCCGGTAAGAACATGCGCGACATCAAGCGCATGGAGAAGAAGACGACGGAGAAGTGCGACCTTTGCGGCTCGCCGCTGTTATTGAAGTGGGGTAAGTTCGGCAGCTTTTATGCGTGTTCGGCTTATAACAAGAAGGATAAGTCGAGCTGTACCTTTACAAAGGAAAACACGGCAGCCAAGCCGGATATGAATACGCCGGAAGGGCAGGAGGCTACCGAGGCCGAGGAGTATTGCGATAACTGCGGTCGGGTGATGGTGCTGCGGCGCGGGCCGTTCGGAATGTTTATGTCCTGCCCCGGATTCAACGAGGATCCGCCGTGCAAGACCTTCCGCAAGCTGAGCAGTAAGCAGCAGCAGAAGCAGGCCGTGCCCAAGCCCACCGGCGAAGACTGCCCTCAGTGCGGCAAGCCCCTGGTGCTGCGCCAGGGCAGTTATGGAGAGTTTGTCTCCTGCTCCGGCTATCCCAAGTGTAAGTATGTAAAGCAGAACTTGATTGAAGGGATGAAGTGCCCCAAGTGCGGTGTGGGCGACCTGGCCGAACGCAAGGCGCGCAGAGGGAATATCTTCTGGGGCTGCACGAATTATCCGAAGTGCGATTTCACATCGAATCTGAAACCGGTTGCGGAGAAGTGCCCGGAGTGCGGGAGCCCTTACTTGGTGGAGAAGACCCTGCGCTCGGGGATCTATCTCGAATGCCCGAACAAGAAGAAGTCTGCTGAAGAGGACGTTGCGCCGAAGAAGAGTGCAGCCAAGAAAGCTGCAAAGGCAGCCGCACAGGTGGAAGGCGCCGTAGTGTGCGGTTATTCGAAGCGGATCGGAGACGCGCCACCTCCGCCGACAGCCGAGACGCATGGGCCGGTGGTTGAGAAGGGCTCCGCAAAGAGGGGCGGCAAAAAGGAGTTGCAGCCGGCATAGGAGAGTGCAAAGCAGCTTCGCCGTGCCGCTACTCCCTCAAGGAGCGCCCACTTTGAAGACTCTCAATGAGGGTACGCTTTCTATGGCTCTGTTTTGGTCTGCACAAAATCAAATTGAGAATCGATTGAAATTCTTCTGCACTTCTGCCGATGGGGTGCAAACTGACTGTTTAAGATCCTGAAGGGAGGTTTGCCTTGTCGATATCTGCCGTCTCCACTAATTCACTCTTACAGCAGGTGCTCGAAAGCTTGGCCACGAGCACAAGTAAGACCGGGACAACCAGCGTCACGAGCTCTGCTAGCACTTCGTCCACTGTTGCTAGCAGCAGCAGCGCCAGCAGTTCGGCCGATGTCCTCACGCAGGATATGGTCACACTGCTCAAGGCTTTGACTTCTGGAGATATTTCCGGAGCAAAGTCCGACCTCGCCAAGCTCAAGTCAGACCTGGCAGCCCAGGAATCCTCGAATGGCTCCAGTAGTCTTGCCAAAGACATGACCTCGCTCCTGAAAGACCTGTCTTCAGGAGACAGCTCTGCGGCAAAGACGGACATTGCCAAGGTTCAGAAAGATCTGCAGAGTGCGGACGCCTCGTCCTCTTCCAGTTCCAAGACCACCAATCCGCTTGATACCCTGATCTCTAAAATGGAGACCTCGCTGAATTCGGGAAGTGTCCAGGGCGCATTGCAGGACTTGGCAAGCTATCTGGTGCAAAACGGGCAGAGTTCGGGGAGCCTGGTCGATACATCTGCCTAGCTCTTAGCCGAGGGGCATTTGGGTGTGCATTGGAAGTGCGTGAGGGGCGATTGGCGATCGTTCCGTCGGCAGTTGTGCTACTTGATGGCGCCAATTCCAGGAACCGGTCCGCAGCGTGCTCCGGCTGAATCAGTTAGTATGAGTCAGCGGAGAGACTTTCATGGAGCGAATGCTCGCAACACCAGCCGATGCCGAGATCATTCTCGGACTCTATCAACTGCGTACCGAAGCGGTAATGCGCCAGGCCCGCGCTTGGATGACGGGGGAGTTCTGGCCGACCACTGCCGAGGAGTTTTTTAGCGTAGCGCTCAACCCCGCCGACCCGCACAATGCATGGCTGCGCCAAGTGCTCACCTACTGGGAGATGGCGGCCGCGATGGTCCTGCATGGCGCCGTCTCGGCAGAACTCTTTGTAGATTGCAATGGCGAGGGTTTCTTCCTGCTGGCTAAATTCGCGCCGATTTTGCAGGCAATCCGGGAGAAGATGCCAACGTTTCTGATCAAGACCACTGAACTTGTGAACCGTTTCTCAGCTGCGGCCCAGCGTTACGAGGCGGTCTTGAAGTCTGTCGAGGCTCGGCGCGGCCTGCTTTCGGGGCGCGAACAGGCTAACGGGCAGGATTCGATTTCGTCAAAACCTTAATTCTCGTCCACTTGCCCATTTGTGGCAGGATGGAGGATGATTAAGTCGTTCGGCAATTCCCCATTCCCTTGGAGGTTTTCATGAAGCGTGTAGCTTTGCTGGTAGCTTGTTTTGGCCTGACCGCAATCGCGGCCAGCGCCGCCGATTCCACCAAGATCAACGGCTGGATCTCCGACTCGATGTGCGGCGCCAAGCACGCCGGTTCTGGCGCGGCCTGCGTGAAGAAATGCATCGGCGAGATGGGCGAGTCTCCAGTCTTTGTTGACGAGGCCAAGAAGGAAGTTTGGAAGATCGACAATCCGGACACTGTGAAGGCATTCTACGGAGACCACGTAACCATCATGGCCACCGCCGATTCGGACAAGAAGAGCGTTCACATCAATTCGGTCAGCGCCGCCCAATAGGGTACCTCCTCGCATTTGGCAATCGATTCGGACTCGCCATACCGGCGATTCTCTGCTATTGTCGTATCCGTTGCCCTCGCTGGAGCCACCCATAGAGCCGGCTGGGAGTTGAGATCGTCTAACGGATACGACAATGGCACGAGCAATCTGGAATGGCAAAGTGATTGCCGAAAGTGAAACGACAGAGACGGTAGAGGGAAACACCTATTTCCCGGAGTCCAGCCTGAACCGCGAGTATTTCCGCCCCAGCAGCACCACCTCCCTCGATCCGGTCAGAGGGCAGGCACGTTATATGAACGTGGTGATCGACGGCCAGGACAATCCTGACGCGGCCTGGTACTATCCCGATCCCAATCCCGTTGCACGCAAGATCAAGGGATTTGTGGCCTTCTGGCGGGGCGTGGAAGTAGTGCAGTAGCCGGAGAGAGCCGATGCTGCCGCAGGCGGCTTCAGCAAGACCCGGTCCCTTGTTGGCAGAACGCCGCAGTGCTTGCCTGAGTGCGTCACCTACGCCCTGAGAGTTTCAAGTTAGGCTCGCATGACCTCCGCGCTTCGCGAAACGTTCATAGGTTTGTCATGAGACCACTTGCGGCGATGGGAGCCGGTGAGTGTCGTGTGATACATTGACGCCATGGGCCTGAAAGATCTGGCGAGAATTGCGGTGCTGCTCACTATTTCGCTGACGCCTTTGGCGGCAAGCACGCAGTCATCCGGCCAAGGCGGCGACCATCGGCCGAGCGCGACTCACAAGCCGCCAGTCGTTTCTTCCTCTTCCGACGCAAGCCTCCCGGACCAGTCCAGTCCAAACCCAAGTGAGATTCCAGGAATAGGTAGCGAAGGAGGGCTGCACAACTATCAGCCGACGCCGCGCGTCACCGTCGCCACTCCGCCCCCCACGCAAATCCCGTGGACCGTGCCGCAGATGATCACATGGGGCGCCAATCTGGTGCTCGTCGTTCTGGGGTACGTCGGCATCGTGAAGGCCATCTCCCTGCTGAAGAAGATCGAACGCCAAACGGCGTATGCGGAAGCTGCAGCAGAGGCGGCCTCTGCCAGCGCGCAGGCTGCATTGCTGAACGCGCAGTCGTTCATCCACTCCGAAAGGCCGTGGATCTTGATTACGGTCGAGCCGTCGCGAAGCTTGGAGAACAGCTTCACCATCATGGCCACGAATCGCGGACGCACTCCCGGCAGGATCACGGCAACCGTGGAACGAACCAGGATCGCCATCGACGAAAGGCGCCTCCCCAAGACACCCGAGTACAAGAGAGAAGAGCCGAATGCCCCGCTTGTCCCGATCATTCTGGTTCCCGGTGAATCGACCCCCATCAAGTCATTCTGCCGGGACGATGTGAAGGCGCTCTGCGACTCCGAGGAGAGATTCAAGCGCATCGAAACCTGGGAAGAGAAGCTGTATCTTTATGGCAAGGTCGTCTACAAGGATCTGATCTCGCCTCCCGATGCTGAGGATCACGAAACGAACTGGTGTTGCTGGTATATTCACGGACGGCAGAACAGCGGGCTGGTCATTTCGGGCACACTTGAGTACAACTCGCACACCTAAAGATCTACAACTGGTTGCATCAACCCCATCAGGGCAGTTAAAAGTCATCCCTCAGGGGTTAAAGTCCTCAATTCTATTGCGTCCATTGCGGCAGGGCTAATGCAGTGCCCTTTCAAAGCGCAACTGTGCGCCCAAGTCCGCTCAGACGTGCGTTCCGCGCCGGCCAGGACAATGATCTCATCGTAGGGGGCGGGTTTGCGCCGAGCTAATGTCAGGCGGACTCGACGTCGCGTAGATTGTGCTCGAAGATCGCGTCGGGTTCGGCGAGCCGGATCAGCCGATGGAGATAGGCGCGAGAGATGCACAGGCTGCGCGCCGCCAGCGTCTTGTTGCCATTGTTTTCCCGTACGGCGTTCACAGCCAATTTGATCTTGTAGTCGCGTAGCTGGCGTTCGAATGAGCCTGCGGGATTGTAATCGCTAATGTCGACAATATCGCCGTCGCCGAGGTCACCGAGATCGCCACTATACGGGTCGGCTTCCTCGACACGCAGATTGAAATCTTCCGCGCGAATAATTTTTCCCGAAGAGAGGATAATTGCCCTCTGCATGACATTTTCGAGTTCGCGCACGTTGCCGGGCCAGCGGTAACTCTGCAGCAAGGCGACCGCACGGGGTTCGATATCATCCATCGGCTTCTGGAACATCTGGCCATAGGTGCGCAGGAAGTGGCGGGCGATGCGCGGAATGTCTTCTGGATGCTCCTGTAGCGGCGGCGACTCGATCCGCATGACGTTGATCCGGTAGTAAAGATCTTGGCGGAATTTTCCCTCGGCCACCAGCTTGCCCAGGTCCTGGTGAGTGGCGAAGATCAGGCGGGCGCGCAAGGGGATAAGCCGGTTTGCGCCCAGACGGCTGAATTCCATCTGCTGCAGGACGCGCAGGAGCTTGACCTGCGTGAAAAGGCTTAGATCGCCGATCTCATCAAGGAAGAGCGTGCCGTCTGCCGCCTGCTCGAAGTAGCCCTCGCGCGCTCCGTTGGTGCCGGTGAATGCGCCCTTCTCATGGCCGAACAACTCGGCCTCGATCAGAGTCTCGGGGATGGCGCCGCAGGAGACAGCCACAAACGGACGGTTGGCGCGAGAGCCCAGATTATGAATGGCTCGCGCGATTAGTTCCTTGCCGGTGCCGCTTTCGCCGGTGACGAGCACCGAGGCATTGAGGTTCGTCACGCGGTGAATGAGCTGATAGACCCGCTGCATCTGCGGGCTCGCTCCGATGAGGTGATCGCAACTGCCGGGCTCCTCAAGCTGCTGCTGCACGGTCTGCAACTGCTGCCTCAACGAAGAGTTTTCATAGGCCCGGCTGAGCATCGTCTTGAGGTCACGAATGGAGGGCGGCCTGCGGCAGTAGCCAAAGGCTCCGGTACGGACGAGCTCAAATGCAGTGGACCGCAGGCCGTCGTCGGCCATGATCACCAGGGGAACATGAGTGGCAATCAAGCGCTGGGTAGAGCCAATGCGCTCTTGCAGCGAGTCATGATTGGAATGCAAATCGACGATCAGGACATCGCAGTCACCGGCAGCGCGGAGCAGATTGATTCCATCCTCATCCGACTCCAGATGGATCTCGAACTCTTTGCCGAGGGCCGAGGAAAGCAGCGTGTGGAGCGTCCGGTCGTCCGAATACAACCCGATCTCGATCATTGCTGGAGCGCTCCCTTACCGTACCGCTGCACCGCTCCCGGGAGAAAGCGGTAAAGCTACGAACAATGCTGTGAGAATGCACGCAAAACGCAAAAACTAACCCGACACGAGCCTGTGTCACCCCGGTGGCAACAAACTCCAATCGACCCTAATGGCAGTTGTCGACTCTGACCAACCATACTAGCGGCAAATTGACTGAGCTGTCGAGATTACCGTAGTAATTCAACGCTAAGGTCTTGACTCTGCTGAACTTTGTTCTGAAATGGACCAAAGTTGGTTGAGAAGGGCTTAAACGGATGAGACCCTACGTAGATTAGAGCGAGATTAACTATTTATATTTGTATAAGTTACACGTATTTCAGCAGGTTCCTTCAGAGCATGGAACGAGAAACTCGGGAAAGTTGGCCTCTGCGCCGATTTGAGCACTTTTGCGCTTTTCGATGCACTTTTCTCACTGCCAAAGTAACCAAAAAGAAGGGTACTCGAATTTCTGAAGAGTTTGTACGGAACCAAGACCGTTACTGGATTCGACGCGGATCTTCTGCTTTTTATGGCACTTGCGGTCGGAAAGGGGACTGTCGCATCGGTGTATACACCCCGCTGCACTCCAATTTGCCTGCCCGTAAACACCCGTGTACACCAGGGGTGTGCATCGCGCCTCATCTACCTTGATTCGGGCGGTTTAAGCCATCGGCTGTTTGGCCCAACAATTGCAACAAAGGCAGGGTTATTCGCGGTTGCACTTGTCTCTCTGTGCGCTGGGGGGGAAAGGATGCTCAAGATGCACGGATTCGCGTGGTGGCCAACTCTGATCGTACTTGCCGTGGCGACCTTCACGGATCTGCGCAGCCGCCGCATCCCCAACTGGCTGGTATTTCCTTTTTTGCTGGCAGGGATAGTCGTCTCTCCTTTGCGCCACGACTGGCAGAGCGGCAGTCACGGTTTTGGCTGGCATGGCCTTGGCCAAAGCCTAGCCGGCCTGGGACTTGGCCTGCTGATCAACATTATCCCTTTTTTGATGGGCTGGACCGGTGGCGGCGATGTGAAGCTTTGCTCCGCGATTGGTGCCTGGGTTGGCCCCGAGCAGTTGTTCTGGTCAATCTTCTTCACCGCTTTGGCGGGGGGGGCAATGGTGTTGGGCTGGGCAGCCTATAGCGGATCTAGAAAGTTGTTTTCAGGCGCGGGTGATCTGATCTTCGGCGGGAGGCAGCGCGGAATGGGCTGCGAGCCGGCCATGGCCCTCGCTACTCCAGCAAGGAGCAACAAGATGCCGTACGCTCCGGCGATCGCCATCGGAACAGTGGTTTCATTCTTCGTACGCTGAGGATTTGGAGTTACGCATGACGTTCAACTCGGAGTCGTCTTACCGATTTTCGGCAAACCCGCAGGACAGGAACTACGCGGCAGGGGGCAGCAAACCCGTGAATTCAGACTCTTCTTCGTATCTCGATGACCAGTATCCGGACTCCTTAGGCGCTGGGGCCTTATCCATCGCGCTGATTGGCCCGGACGAGGATCGCCGCAGGGCGGCCGCCAGTGCAATCGCCGGATGCCAGGGAGGCGAGATCCGTGAGTTCTCTTCGTATCCGCCCAGCCTCGACGATGTGCCGAGGCTGCTGGAGAACAACTACGATGTCATCATCATCGACCTGGACAGCCATCCGGAGTACGCGCTGGAGCTTGTAGAGAGTATCTGCGCTAAAGGCGCGGCGACGGTGATGGTCTACTCCGTAAAGGCAGATTCGGAGTTGCTGGTCCGCTGCATGAGGGCAGGAGCCCGCGAGTTTCTCACTTTGCCTTTCGCACAAAGCACGATGGCCGAGGCTCTGGTCCGGGCCTCGGCCCGCCGTCCAGCCACCCACACCCCGAAGAAGACGGGCGGACGCCTGATGGTCTTTCTCGGCGCCAAGGGTGGAGACGGAGTCACGACCCTGGCCTGCAACTTTGCGGTGTCGATGGCCCAAGAGAGTTCGCAGAGTACGCTGTTGATCGACCTCGATCTGCCGCTGGGCGACGCCGCGCTGAACCTAGGGGTCCAGGCCGAATACTCGACGATCAATGCTCTTCAGAATGCCAGCCGCCTAGACTCGGCCTTCCTCTCCAAGCTGCTGGTCAAGCACAGCACCGGAGTCTCGGTGCTTGCGGCTCCCGGAAAGTTTCCTCAGTACGATGCCACCAACGACGCCATCGACAGATTGCTGATGGTTGCGCGGCAGGACTTCGACAATGTTGTGATCGACATGGGTTCGCGGCTCGACCTGATGGGAACGGGGCTTTTCAAGGACGGATCGACGGTCTACCTGGTGATCCAGGCCGGCATCGCCGGACTGCGCAACTCAAATCGCCTGATCCAGCAGTACTTCAATACCGGGATTCCGAAGCTGGAGATCGTACTGAACCGCTTCGAGCCTCGCACGATGGGCGTATCGGAAGACCAGATCACCAAGGCCCTCACCCGTCCGGCGAATTGGAAGATTCCCAACGATTATGCCGCCGTGCGCCGCATGCAGACCACCGCTGTTCCTCTAGCGCTCGAAGACTCGCCGATCTCCCGGCTGATTCGGCAGATGGCTCGCGCCTCAGTTGGCTTGCCGCCGGCTCCTGAGAAGAAGTCCGGCTTCAGTCTCAAGGGCTTCAGCCGGAGTATTTCGTCCAAGACTTCGACGACCGACGAGGCGCCGGCGCTGACCTCTCTGGGGTTGACAGACAGCGCGCCCGCATCGTCTGTGACGAGCCAATCCGATGCCCAGCCAAAAAACACTGGGAGATCAGCAAGCCCCGCTCCGGCGAAGGCCGTTCCCGCCCCAAGAGCACAGGCTTCAGCCGATGGGGCCAGTGCGGCGGCTGCCAAGCGGGGACAGCCTGAAACGCGCACCTACAAAGGTTCCACCTATGTGAAGGGCGCGGATGGCGAGTGGCACCTGCAGCAACCCGAAGTCGCTGAAACCCAGGCAAGCGAAGCGGCGACTGTTAGAGAACCGGTGAGAGAGCCTGTCCTAGAGCCTGTCAGAGAGCCGGTCAGGGAACCTGTCAGGGCAGTGGAGCCGGCTGTCAGGGAGGAGCTGCCGGAGGCGGTCGAGGAGCAACGGCCCGTCGAGCCGGAGACGCCTGCCATGGCATGGTCGACGCCCGCTCCGATTACATATGGCGCTGCGCTCACCAACACGCAGCTCAGAGCCATGGCGGCGGTTCCTGGAAAATTCGTCTACACTCCCGGCCTCGGCGAGGTGCTTCCGGTGGGATCGCACACGCTACTCGTCAGCTTTACTCCGAGTGACGCAAGGGCCTACACCAAAGCGGAGTGTACTGTCACGCTGCTGGTCAACAAGGCGACGCCGTCGATCTTGTGGCCAAAGCCCGCCGCGATCACTTACGGAACCGCTCTGACGACCGCTCAACTCAATGCAACATCGCAGGTCCCAGGAAGATTCGCCTACACGCCTTCGCTGGGCGAGGTGCTGTCGGCGGGGGTCCAGACGCTCTCGGTGGAGTTTACTCCGGCAGACAGCGCAGGCTACAACACGGCGCAGGCTACAGTGTCACTGACAGTGACCAAAGAGGCACCGGCTATTACCTGGGCGGCTCCGGCTTCGATCGTCTATGGAACGCCGCTGAGCGAGACCCAACTCAATGCCAGCGCATCGGTCCCTGGAACCTTCACGTACACTCCGGCTGCGGGTGAAGTGCTGACAGCGGGAACTCAGACGCTCTCGGCGACCTTCACTCCGACCGACGCCGCGGACTACACGCCGGGGCAGGCCACGACAACGCTCACAATCACCAAGGCAACGCCTGCACTTCGCTGGTCGAAGCCCGCTCCGATCGTCTATGGAACTCCGTTGGGCGCCGCTCAGCTTAATGCCAGCGCATCGATTCCGGGCAAATTCACCTATGTCCCGGGCGCCGGTGCTGTGCTCTCGGCGGGAACCCACACGCCTACGGCAACCTTCGTTCCCACCGACTCCACAAACTACACTGCGGTCAAGGGCGCCGTTTCGCTTACCGTGACCAAGGCTACGCCAGTTATCGTCTGGCCGGAGCCTGCCGCGATCACCTACGGCACGGCGCTGGGCTCCGCGCAACTGAATGCCACCTCGTCGAGTCCCGGCAAATTCGTCTACAATCCGGCCGCGGGCGAAGTGCTGGCTGCGGGCGAGCATACGCTTTCGGTGACCTTCGCTCCGACCGATGCCACCGATTATTCCGCCGTGCAGGCCAGTGTGCCGCTTACGGTCGCCAAAGCAAAGCCGACTACGATTACTTGGCCAACCCCGGCTGCCATTGAGCACGGCACCCGTCTGAGCGCCACGCAGCTCAATGCGACGGCGTCGATTCCAGGCAGGTTCGTCTACTCTCCGGCAGCCGGCGAGGTGCTCGGCGCAGGGACGCACACGCTGTCGGTGACCTTCACGCCGACTGACGGCAATTTTCCGTCGGCACAGGCTACGGTGCCTCTCACAGTCACCAAGGCAATCCCCACGATCAACTGGCCGGCGCCCGCGGCAATCTCGTATGGCACTGCCCTGGGCGCTGCTCAGCTCAAGGCCACGGCGTCGGTTCCGGGAGGCTTCGTCTACTCTCCTCCGGCAGGCGAAGTGCTCGCGGCAGGAACGCATACACTCACGGCTACATTTACTCCGGCCAACGCCGCCGACGACGCGACAGCGCAGGCCACGGTGTCTTTGACCGTCAACAAGGCAACGCCCATCATCACCTGGCCGACCCCCGCGGCCACTTCGTACGGTACCCCGCTGGGCGCTGCCCAGCTCAATGCCACGGCATTGGTGCCAGGAACGTTTGTCTACACTCCCGCGGCCGGCAACGTGCTTGCTGCAGGAACGCAGATGCTTTCTGTAACCTTTGTCCCGGCCGATGCCATGGACTACACGACGGCGCAAGCCACAGTGTCGCTCACGGTGGAGGGGCTGGACAACATCGATTCGCTGATGCCGGTCTCGGTGGAAGCGGAGACGGTTCGTAGCGAACCAGCAGAGTCGAATTCGGGGGCGTCGCAAGGCGCCAGCGTCCCCACGCAGCAGACGAAAGTTGAGACGCGCGTTTACAAAGGCGCTACTTATGTGAAGGGAGCGGACGGCCAATGGTACCTCCAGAAGGAATAGACAAGATTCAACCCACAACGCTACCCGCGGATTTCGGCGAATGGGATAGCGGAGATGCTCCCGAGCCGGAACCTGTCGCGGTTCCCGCGTTCGATCGATTCCCCAGCCCACCTGCGGCTCAAAAGCAGGCACCGAAGACTGCCACAGCGCGGGTCGCCGTGCTGCCTGTCGTAGAGCGGCCGCCGGCTGCGCCACCGCGCAAGCCTGTCAAGCGCCAACCGGAGCCGGAACCGGTCTTCGAGCTACCCCAGTCCCGTGCCATGGCCGAGGATTTGGACGAGCCGGTCAAAGGCAAGAACAAGATGGTCATCTACGCTGCTGTGGCGGTCGTTGTGCTGATCGGCGGCGGGGTGGGCTATTGGAGGATGAGTTCCAAGCCGGTCACTCCGACTCAGCCTGTCGCGACACAGATGTCGACTACTGCGGTGACCAATCCATCTTCGTCCTCCTCGCTTAAGCCGTCGGCGACGCCTAGCGAGACCACGACTCAGACGACACCGGTGGCAACCGAGACACAGGAGACGCCAACCGGGCTCGGCAGACAGTCGAGCGATGCGATGAACCGTCAACTGAATGCCCCCTCTCGGCTGAAGAGCGATCTGCAGGCGCTGGGCGGCTCGAATCAACCGGCGCCTACAACGGGCTTCAGCGCGGCCGGCATGGACGGCATGGGAAATAGCAACCCGGTTTTCACCCCGGGGAGCGGGCCCAGCGTGAAGGTCGAGGCGCCCAAGAGGGTGACGATCTCAAACGGAATCGCCGTCGGGTTGCTGGTTCAGAAGACTGCGCCCATTTATCCTCCGATCGCCAAAAGCGCTCACGTCTCGGGCACGGTGGTGATTCAAGCTACCATTTCCAGGACCGGATCGATCGAGAATCTGCGCGTTGTGAGCGGTCCGACAATGTTGCGCCAGTCCGCTTTGGATGCTGTAAAAACCTGGCGTTTCAGGCCCTATCTACTTGACGGCCAGCCGGTTGAAGTCGAGACGACAGTCAATGTGGTTTTCAACCTGAACTAGTAACCAACCCCGCGGAGACTTTCGGCACTTTGGTAAGGGATTTGGTGTTACCGTGGATGAGGATACTCTCCCGACGGAAGGTACATAGTGGAACTGCTGAATCTTGAGAAGTACAAAGCGGAGATACACCGGACCCTGATCTCCAAACTCGACCTGGAGAAGCTGTCACGCGTCAATTCAAGCCAGGCGCGCCAGGCGGTGGCAGGCATCGTCAAGGAGATCATCGCCGATCAGCGCGTCCCCTTGAACTTCGACGAACAGGAGAAGATTCAGGCAGATCTGCTTGACGAGGTCTTTGGCCTGGGTCCGCTCGAGCCCTTGTTGCGCGACTCCAAGATCTCCGACATCCTCGTGAACGACAAGGACCACGTCTTCATTGAAAAGGGTGGGCTGCTCCAGAGGGTCGATACGACCTTTCGCGACGATCGCCACCTTCTTCAGATCATCGATCGAATCGTGTCGCGCGTGGGCCGCAGAGTGGATGAGTCCTCGCCGATGGTCGATGCCCGTTTGCCCGACGGCTCCCGCGTCAACGCCATCATTCCGCCGCTGGCGCTCGATGGGCCTTCCCTGTCCATCCGCCGCTTTGGAACCGGTCCTCTGGCCGCCAATCAACTGGTGCAACTGAAGAGCGTTTCGCCGGAGATGATGGAGGTGCTTTCCTCCGCGGTTAAGGCCCGGATCAGCATTCTCATCGCGGGCGGCACCGGTGCCGGCAAGACCACCTTCCTGAACATTCTGTCTCAGTACATTCCCCGCGGCGAGCGCGTCGTCACCATCGAAGACGCGGCCGAACTTCGCCTGGCGCAGGAGAATATCGTGCGCCTGGAGACGCGTCCACCTAACATCGAAGGACAGGGAGCGATCCGGCAGCGTCAACTGCTGATCAACTGCTTGCGTATGCGCCCCGACCGCATCATCATGGGCGAGGTGCGCGGCGAGGAAGCATTCGACATGCTGCAGGCGATGAATACCGGTCATGAAGGTTCGATGACTACCATTCACGCCAACACTCCCCGCGACGCCATCTCCAGACTCGAATCGATGGTGGCGATGGGCAACATGAATATGCCCGAAAAATCCGTTCGCCAGCAGATCGCTGCGGCAATCACGATCTGCGTGCAGGCCAGCCGCATGAGCGATGGCACCCGCAAAGTTACCAGCGTCTCTGAGATCACCGGCATGGAAGAGAACGTGATCAGCATGCAGGAGATCTTCAATTTCAGCAAGAAGGGGATCGGCCCCGATGGCAAGGTCATCGGCGTCTTCCAGCCTACTCATATACGTCCGAGATTCCTCGAGCGGCTGCGTGTTTCGGGTATCGTGCTGCCTCCGACTTTGTTCGAGCGCGAAACGCAGGTCAATTGACCGGAAAGGGGTGCAACCGATATGGACGATTTAGGATTGATTGCGGTTCTAGTATTCCTGGGCGTCTTCGGTGTCATTGCGCTGGTTGCACTGGCCATCGGCAGCGGCGCCTCCCAGCAGGCCAAGCAGGTTCACGCAACACTCGACTCGGCGCTGGCTACCGACGTCACGGAAGAGCGTGGCGGGTCCCTTGATTTTCGCAAGAGCGAGCAGTTCAGCACCATTCCCTGGCTCAATCAGAGGCTGTCGAAGATCGAATTGGGTCCGCGTGTGCAGAGCTTACTCTATCAGGCCGATCTCAAGTGGACCGCCGGAGGTCTGCTCTCTGGCTGCGGGCTTGCTTTTGTGGTGGCAGGTTATCTGGTGTACTTGAAATTCGATAATGTTCTGATTGCTTTGGGAGTCGGCCTGCTGGTTGGCGCCGCGCCCTTTGGTTTGGTGCTATTCAAGCGCAGCAAGCGACTCGATAAGTTTCAGCAAGGGTTGCCTGAAGCGCTCGATCTGATGGTGAGCGCACTTCGGGCAGGCCACAGTCTTGTCGCCGCAATGGGCTCGGTGGCTCGTGAATGCGCCGACCCAATTGGCTGCGAGTTCAAGGCGTGTTTCGAAGAGCAGAACTACGGCCTGGAAATGAAGACAGCCTTGGACAACATGATCAACCGGGTTCCGCTTCAGGATCTGCGCATTGTCGGAACCGCGATCATGATCCAGAAAGAGAGTGGTGGAAACCTGGCCGAGGTTCTCGACAAGACCTCCCATGTGGTCCGGGAGCGGTTCCGCTTGAAACGGCAGGTCAGGGTCCACACGGCGCAAGGACGCATGACAGGATGGGTGCTGGGTTGTCTCCCGATCTTTTTGGGGGCTGTTCTGTATGTCGTCAATCCCGCATTGATGAGCATATTGTGGACGGATCCGCTTGGGATCAAGCTGCTTTGGACGGGGTTCGGCTTGCTTGTAGTCGGCAGCTTGCTGATTCGCCACATCGTCAACATGGAAGTCTAAGGGAGATCCATGGGAATCATACTTTTTACCTTCTTGGTGGTATTTGGATTGATCGCCAGTGGCGGACTTCTTCTCTTCCACCGCGAAGAAATGCTTCAGCGCATCTCCGAGGTGATCAATCCGCGTCCCAAGCAGAAGTCCCTGTTGAGCGCCATTCAGCAGACAGGGCTTTCGATCGGCGGAGTTGTCGAGCACTTCGAGAATGTAATCCCGAAGAGCCAGGCCGAGGTTTCTGTCGTCTTACAGCGGCTTCAGAGCGCAGGTTTTCGCAATGAATCTGCAAAGAGGATCTTCTACGGCGCGAAGTTCCTGGTGCCTGCGGTGCTCTGTCTGCTCGCGTTGGTTACAGGCCTGGGATCCTTCAGCCCGTTTCTGATTTATGTTCTGGCCGCCGCGCTGGGATTTCTGGCGCCTGATTTCTGGCTTGGCAGGCGGATCCAGGACCGCCAAGGCAAAATTCGGCGGGGCTTGCCGGATGTGCTCGATCTGCTGATCATCTGCATCGAGGCCGGATTGAGCCTGGACCAGGCGACGGCGCGCACCGCAGTTGAATTGAAAGTCGCTCAGCCAGAGTTGTGCGACGAACTGAGCATTGTCGTGCTGGAGCAGCGCGCTGGCCGTCCGCGCGGAGAGGCGTGGAAAAATCTCGCGGATCGCACGGACGTAGACGCGGTTCGCAATTTAACTACCATGCTTGTGCAGGCCGAGCAGTTTGGAACCAGCATCGCCAAGACGCTGCGTGTTCATGGTGACACCCTCAGAACCCAGCGTGTGCAGGCAGTGGAAGAGGCGGCGGCAAAAACTACCATCAAGCTGCTTTTCCCGCTGGTGTTTTTCATCTTTCCCACGTTGTTTATTGTGGCGCTGGGACCCGCGGTCATTCAGATTATGGAGAACTTCAAGTAGCCCGATCATTGAGGGAAGGAGGAATCGATATGGATAACACCTTGATTGTCCGGATTGTGGCCGGTGTTCTGGTTGTCGTGATACTGGCAGTTTTGATTCAGCGTCGCCGCACGCGTGCCAAGTAGCGCGGATAGCGTCGATTTACTAGCGGTGGCGTGAAGCTGCGCACTCGGTTCGCCGGTCGCGAGACCAACGGACCGGGGATTTCGGCCCCGGCACATGGTGCCGTTCGTATCCCGCTCAAACTGGGAGCGCATCAAGCAGGTTGTAGCAAGAAACGAGGAGTTGTTATGGACAGTACCCTGATCCTTCGGATTGTTGCCGGTGTGTTGGTCGTCGTCATTCTAGCCGTTTTGATTCAGCGCCGCCGCACCAAGGTGAAGTAGCGCAAATAACCAGGGTGGGCCGGCGCCGCCGTGAAGCGTTGCGGGTTTCGCTGGCCGCCCCCAAGAGTTCGCTGACCGATGGATCGCTTTGATGGCGATGGCTCTATTTGTGTACCACCCGGGCAGCGAGCACAGTGGAGGTGTGTCCTTGCGGGGAACCAGGCAGGTGCTCTTGCCCAGTCCGCGCAAGCTGAAATAAGGATCGCTCCCAGCCCTGCCGTCGCAAGAGAGAGGACTTGGATGAACATTTGCGATGGGAGAGGCTGATATCGATCGCCAGGGCTCCGGAATAACACCGGGTTGCCGGGTTCTTGCTGGGGCCGGAGGTACCATGGATTCACGAAGACTTTGCGCATATAACCAGACACGCGAGTGCTTTCTCGGCCTTGAGGTCGAGGCCGCGGACCTTTCGTTTGCCGGCCTCAAAGACCTGCTTGGAAAGCTAGCGCTCAAGTCTGGCGAGGGCCTCTGGATGGCACCGTTCAGGGGAATGCCCGAGACCAATATGCGCGTTCCTCTCGACCTGATTTATCTCGACGAGGATTGCCGTGTCATTGAGGTGGTCGAGTCGTTTCCGACATTCCATGTCACATCTTCAAGTCCGCAGGCTGCCAGCGTGCTGGCGCTGGCGACCCACTCCATTTATTCATCTCAGACACAACCGGGCGATCAACTTGTCCTCTGCGTGGCCGAGGAGATGCAGCGCAAGCTGGAGCGTTTCGCCACTCCAACAGCGGTTGGCGGCGGAGTTCAAAGCGCGGTCCTGTTGAGGGGGAAGCCGCTTTGGAGCGGCGGTCCAGGGGTTGTCGAGTTGGAGGAGCGCGCGATAACGGAGCGGCCCCGATCCGAACAGCCCTATGAAATGGACCTGATTGAACCGGGGATGAGGGATGTGAAGCCGCCGAGGAATTGGCTGGAGCGCTGGTGGTCTCCGGATCCGAGAAAGGCTCCGGATATGAGAAAGGCCCCGCGGGAGCTGACCCCTGGCCTGGCGGCGTATTACTGGACCGGTTCCGCGCCGAAGGCGCACAGCATCCGCGACATCAGCGCGACGGGTCTGTACGTGATTACCGAGGAGAGATGGTATCCCGGCACGCTGATCCTGATGACGCTCCAGGATTCCCAGAATGGGGAAGAGAGCGCCGAACATTCGATCTCTGTGCACTCGAGGGCTGTCCGCTGGGGAAACGACGGCGTGGGGCTGCAGTTCATCCCGCAGGATGCCCCGGCTTCGCTCAAAGGACTGAATCCTCTGGTACACGGGGTGGACAAGAAGGAACTGAATCAGTTTCTGGAGTGGCTAAGGAGAAGCAGAAGTTAGCTTTGATTCGAAGGTATTCAGTACCTTGGTTACGGCTTTCGATCCTAGGTTACTTTGGAGTGTTATTCCGGGCCCAAGTTGTAAATTGCTTGTAAAAAATCATTGTACCAGCCGTACAATGTGTTATCAAACCTGTAGAATGTGCGGTCGAAACGGGTCTTCCGTGACGATTACGAACAGGAGGTAAGAGGATGAAGATGCTGAACGATTTGCATGGACGGATCACTGCGTTCGCGAGCGGCCTGAAATGTGCCGCGCCGCCAGGCAGAACGGCCTGCGAAGCGAGCTTTAGTAAACGGCTCATTGGTGGGCGAGTTAGCGCTCGCCTCCTTGCGGGCGAGGAAGGAAGCGCCATCCTCGAGTTTGCCTTTTTGTTGCCTATCATGTTGATGGTGGCTATGGGCATCATGTCCTTCGGGTCTGCCATGGTGAATAAATCGGCGCTCAACAATTCGGTGCTTCAAGGCGCGCAAGTTCTCACGACAAGCCGGAGCGTTACCAACTTTGACCCATGCAAAGCTGTTTTCAGCGCGATAACGGGCGCTGCGCCATCTCTTAATCCGGCGAGCATCACGCTCACTCTGACTTTGAATAACAATCCCTCAATCGTAAATACTGGGGCGACAGCGAACACCTGTGAATCCGACAACACTGAGTTGGCGCCCAACACCCCTGTCACCATCCTGGCCCAGTATCCATGCAACGTTGGAGTTTACGGGGTCACCATTGCGCCCGGCTGCACATTATCTGCACAGGTGACTGAAGATGAAAACTAACCACAAAAACATCGAGGTAGATCCAATGAGAACGAAGAAAGTCTCATCAATTGTCCGGAAAGCGTTGAACGACCAAAGCGGGCAGGTGTTGCCGTACCTGACGCTCATGATGGCAGCCATTATTGGAATGGGTGGCTTGACGCTCGACATAGGGCAAGCCTACATCCTCAAGAGCCAACTTCAGAATTCAGTCACCGCGGCGGCGTTGGCGGCTTCACAACAGCTCTACACAACCAACGGTGTGCAAGACCAGGTGAACCTGTATGGCACTTTGAATCATATCGCTGCCTTCGGGACAAGCACGCCGTCAGTTTCGTCGATATGCCTCAACCTGCTGCTGCAGGGAACGGGATTGACCTGCAATGCCAACAGCGCCGCAAACGCGGTACGGGTCACGCAAACGGCCAGCTCGCCAACAATTTTCATGCGCTTCTTCGGCATCACCTCGGTACCGGTGAAGGCAACCGCGACGGCGGCGATTCAAGGCGTCGCAAATCCTTGGAACGTGGCGATCATTCTGGACGCGACGCCCTCGATGAACACCACGGACAGCAATTGCGGGGGTGTCTCGGAGTTTCAGTGCGCGGAGCAGAGCATTCAGGTTTTTCTGAATTCAATCGTTCCTTGCCCCACGGGAGTTACCTATTGCCCGACCGGCGCAAATCTTCGCGTAGCCCTGTTCTCGTTTCCAAACGTGGTGGTTCCTAACACAACCACCACCACCGTGGCAGCCGACACTTGCGGCGGTGGCACTGCCTACGCGACAGCGTTCTCGACGCCACCGATTGGGGCAACGTCCTACACGCCGATCCAATATGACAAGATCGTTGCCACAACGAAGAAGGGGACAACCACCTGGACTTCGACGCCGCTTTTCACCACAACCTACCAGATCACCCCTTTTGTGAGCGACTTCTATAAGAACGGCGCGATCAACACCAGCTCCGCGATTGTGAAGGCTGTAGGGAGTGGCGGCAACGCAGGCTGCATGCAGTCCCCAAACTGGACCGACGGGACCGTCTCCTCTTACAACAACCTTGGCGGCGGCGGCATCACCTACTATGCCGGTGCGATCTATGCTGCACAGGCTGCGCTGGCCCAACAGCAGGCAGCGAATCCAGGGTCGAAGAATGCGATCATCTTCCTCTCCGACGGTCAAGCAAATATCGCAAGCTCTGACTTCGCAAGCAACCTCAGCGTGAGTGGCGGAACGGTAGTTTCCGACTCGACCACTCCCGATGCAAACTATGTGCCTTCGGCTACAAACACCCCTCCATCCGAGCTCGCATTGAATGATTCGAGCAGCGGCACCGGCTCTCATACCAAGGGACTATACCCAGCGTCCGCCGATCAGTGCCAGCAGGCGATTTTGGCTGCCCAATACGCAACGAATGCGAATACCGTGGTCTTCGGCGTGGCCTACGGCTCTGAACAGAGTGGATGCTACACGACTTCGCAGTTTCCGGCGACCGATACGACTCTGGTTGCCACCGGCTCGAATCTCATCATTCCTCTGAATACACCTTTCACGCTCTCCCAGTTGGTTCCATGCATGACGATCCGGGATATCGCCTCTCCGCCAACAGGCCCAATCACGATTACTTTCTTCTCCGACTATAAGCAAAGCGGATCGGGAATCGACACCACCTGCGTCTCCCCGTCACCGACCATCAATCTGTCAGATATCTTGCCCGCAATCGGGGCCAATTTCACTAACCCCCGGTTGCTCCCCAACAACGCTTCATAACCGCCAGCCCGCGAAAGAGGCAAGCCATTGCATCCCGGCCAGTCCATCGAATGGACTTGCCGGGATGCTTTTTTGTGGGCTGATTCCTTGAGTTAATCGGCATAGCCACCGGCAGGTAGTTAGATCGGATGGGGAGACACTACCCGATTAAGCCCCCGGCTCGGCCGCATGAACCTTACTCCGGTACTTCGGGAATGATCAGCAGCACTTCCACCTTGACATCCTGCCCATTCTGCGTGGCCGGCCTGAATTGCCACTGAGCGAGGGCGTTGAGCACAAACTTCGCCTGAGCGAACTCGGGCGGAAAGGCGATGGTCAATGCCTCGAAGCGGCCCGCCTCATTCACGAAGCCGTGAATCATGAGGGCGTCGGCATCGATCGCGCCGGGCTCGATATTGGGGCGCACGATGCTGTAAGGCCAGGGCGCATCCACATGAATCTTGCTGTTCGCCGGGTCGTCGGTGCGCGAGAGAGAGTACTGAATGACCCAGCTCTTGGAGAGGCCCACGGGCAGATAGACGGTGTACGCCATCCTGCCGCTCCATACGTCGCCGATCTCCGGGTACTGCTCCTTGAGCGACGAGCCCACGACGACAGCGCCAAACTGGCCCGTTCTTTGCCGCGCTATATGGGTCGTCCCAGGCAGACTGCTCAATCCCTGCCCTGTGCCGTTGTTGCTTCCCGGAGCATTACCACCGGCGCCGCTTCCCGCTGAGTTCTGCTGACCTCCGGCGCTGCCTTGACCTTGCTTTGCACCGGTCCCAGCCGCTGCGCCAGCCGGATTTCCATGGCCCGCCTGCGAAGGCTCTTTTCCTTTTCCAGGCACCATCGCTCCCGGCGAATTGGAGTCGGCCGACTGGTTCACGGGCGGCAGTGTAACAGATCCGTTCGCCATGCGAGTGTCGGAGAGTGAGATGACCGAACCGGAGGAACTTTGTGCCGAACCGGCAGCGTTTGTCAATGGAGCGGGCGGCGTTGGCTTGGGCCCGGAGATCACGACTGGCGAAGTCGTGCTGGGGAGAAACGGCGAAGCCGGCATCGGCAATTCGCTGGGACGAATGGCAACGTCAGATAGGGTCGGCGCTTTGTTTGGCCTCTGTATGACAGGCTTCGCCAAGGTGACTGGCGGACTCTGCGGCGCGGGCGCTACGACTGTCTTGACCTGAGTCTTTTCCGTATTCCAGATCACCACGGTTGGCAGAGGTATTTCCTTAGGGAGCTTCAGCGCCTTGGGAATATCCGGTTGCACCAGCGTGTGATGCAGCTTCGGTGCATCCAGCACCTGACGCATGACCTGTGGTTCTGCATCCTCGGTGCCTCCCTTGGGAAGCGGCGGGGCCTTGGGCTGCACGCTGGGCGATTTAATTGCACTGGCGGCCTCTCTCTCGATCTCTGGATCCAGCATGTGAAGATCCAGATGGCGCACTGAATATCGCTCGGTTAAAACCGAGGGCCTGACTTTTGGCGCAGAGAGAATCCCCAGGAAAATCAGCGTAATTACTACGCCATGGGCTATGACCGAAACCAGGAAGGAATAAGGACGCTGCTCAAGAGCCGGTTGCGCCGAAAAGAGCGACATAGCGGGGGAAGATCTCATAACTTGATGAATTTCCTCCCTTGCGCTGCCGTGCCTTGTTAACGCAGAGTCGGCATTTCACGGCACCTTAGCTTGGCCGAGTGCTGAAGGTCCTGCCGCACCTATCAAGGCTCAATTATAATGTTTCTCGAATCGCTTATGACATCGAACTGCACCATGACTCATTTGATACCTCCTGTTGAGGCAAGCGGTCTTCCGGCCATCTATTTGAGGCCGTGTGGGACTACACTGATCACGCAGCTAAACTTATGAGCAACCTGCCCGCGAGACTCCAAATTCGGCGTACAATCGGAATTGGTTTTCTTGGGCACTGCAATTGCCACAAGGGACAGAAAGGCGAAGCTGGCCTGGCAGCCAGTTCAAACGGGCCTAAAAAATGAACCGAAGACTGACCCTGATCCTTCTCGCCGCTTTCGGCATCGCCGCCATCTGCACGTTCGCTGTCTATCACCTGGTTCGGAACCGCATTTCGGCAAAGCCGGCAGCCTCTACGGCCGTAGTTGCCGCCAAGACAGACATCAAACTTGGAACGATTCTCAAAGCCGAAGATCTGACGACGATCGCAATCGCGGGAACTCCTCCCGTGGGCACAATTCTCGACAAGGACAAGAGCCGGGTTATCGGACGCGGCGTCATCTCAGATCTTTACAAAGACGAGCCCATCATGGAGAGCCGCCTGGCCGCGGTTGGGGCTGGAGGCGGCTTGGCGGCCGCCATCCCTGCCGGCTTTAGAGCATGCGCCGTGCGAGTCGACGAGGTCGTGGGTGTCTCCGGCTTTGCCCTGCCCGGTATGCGCGTGGACGTTCTAGTCTCCGGCATTCCTCCTGGAACAACCGACACCAGCCAAGGCGCGCAGGCGAGGACGGTTCTTCAGAACATCGAGGTGCTTTCTGCCGGTCAAGAGTATCAACAGGTGAAAGACGCGGAAGGCAAACCGAAGCAGGTGCAGGTCGTCAATCTGCTGGTGACGCCTGATCAAGCCCAGACCCTTGAACTGGCAAGCAGCCAAACCATCAGGCTCGTGCTTCGGAACCCGCTGGACACGAAGACGGATCCGGTGGCAGGCACAGCCACAGCCAACCTCTTCGCTGGTTCAAACCCCGCTCCGGAGAAACCGAAACATGTCGCGGTGGCAAAGGTTGTTCCCAAGGCCACGCCTCAGGCCTACTCAATCGAGGTGATCAACGGCTCGAAAACGAGCGAAGAGAAATTTGCTTCTCCCGAGGGACACCAGTGAGAGCGAAGACTGGAATTACCATTGCAAGCTTGAGCGCATTGTCATTATTCCTCTGCGCCGGCGCGGGCCTTCGGGCTCAAACGTCCTCATCTGCTGCTCAACCTGCCGGCGTCTCGACCCAGGACTCTGCGAACGATCTTTCCGTCGCTGTCGGCAAGACCGTGCTGGTGGACATTGCGTTCCCGATCAAGCGGATCGCAAACAACATGGCCGAAATTGCGGATGTCCATGCGACGAGTCCGACCGAGGTCATGGTGCAGGGCAAGACTCCTGGTGAGACAAGCCTGATTATCTGGGATACCCATGGCGGCCGGCAGTTCTTCAATGTAACCGTGCGCGCCAACACCTCTGCACTCAACGACAACCTGGACGCGATCCGCCGCGAACTCAGAGCCGAGCTTCCCGGACAGACCTTGAAGATCAGCTCGGAAAACGGCTCGATCTTCCTGCGCGGAACGGTCAAGGACCTCGGCAGCTCAGACCGCGCGGTCAAGATCGCGGCTGCTGGGCTCCCGTCCGCCGCAGGAAAGGTCGTCAACCTGCTCAATGTCAACGTCCCTGATAGCGAGCCGCAGATCCTCCTCAAGGTGCGCTTTGCCGCCATAGACCGCAGCAAAGAAAGAGATCTGGGTATCAACTTCGTGGATGCAGGCGCGTTGAACACGACCGGGGGAGTCAGCACCGGACAATTCTCTCCGCCGACGGCTTCTGGATCGATCGCGTCAATCGCCAATGATCTGAACATCTTTGCCTATCCAATTGGCAATCTGCCAATTGGTATCACTATTGAAGCTCTCGAGAACAAAGGACTGGCGGAGACTCTGGCGGAGCCCAATATCCTGGCGATTAACGGCAAAGAGGCCAGCTTTCTGGCGGGCGGCGAATACCCCTACCCCATTGTTCAGGCTGGCACGGGGTCGGGAGGATCGTCGATCTCGATTACGTTCAAGCAATATGGAGTCCGCCTGAACTTCCTCCCCACGATCACGCCGCGCGGCACGATACGCCTTCAAGTTGCTCCCGAAGTCAGCGCGCTGGACTTTTCCAATGCGATCCAGATCTCCGGATTCAACGTGCCCGCCATTACCTCACGGAAGATGAGGACTGAGGTTGAGCTCGGTGACGGTCAGAGCTTCGTAATCGGTGGACTACTGGACAATCGCGATACCGAAACATTCGAGAAGATTCCATTCCTGGGAGACATCCCGATTCTCGGCAAGTTCTTCCAGTCGATCCAAAAGAAGAAGTCGAATACCGAGCTGATCGTCACCGTGACGCCAGAGATAGTGGCTCCAATTTCGGCCGGAGCGCCATTGCCGCAATTGAAGCTCCCCGGCAAGTTTTTACCGCCCAATACCGGCATTCCTATGAATACTCCGGATGCAAAGACAGCGGACAACACTCTTCCCGCTGCTCCAGCGTCGATGCCGATCGAAAAGTTGATCGACAGCATGAAGCCTGGGCCGCAGTTGGTGGTCGAAGGCAGCGGAGTAAGCTTTGGCGCAGGATCGGGGGGCAGCCCTACTGCACCTAGTGCCTCCCCAACCCAATGAAGTCTCCGGCTGCCCTTTCGGGCAGCCGGAACCACTGCACCCTGGACCGCTCTATCGCGGCGACCGTCGGGTGAGAGGATCTCGCGACAGCCGGATGAATCCGTTCCGCTCAATGATCTTGGGACTGCGAAAAAGTTTCTCCGCAGAACGCTCTAATTCTCAGGAGTTGCGCATACGAGTCTCAAACCTGACCCGCAATACGGTCCTGGCTACTTGCATGGAAGTCGCCGATAGCGGTCCAAAGCGCAACAAGGGCCTGCTTGGGCGTGAGGGGCTCTCTTCCGGGGAGGGGCTCTGGATCATCCCGTGCGAAGCCGTTCATACCTTCTGGATGCGCTTTCCCATCGACCTCGTATATCTGGACAGCAAGAAGCAAATCCGGAAGCTCGTGAGTGCTGTGCCCCCTTGGCGCCTCTCTGCCTGTCTCTTGGCACAATCCGTCCTTGAGCTTCCGTCCGGCACGATCCGGAAGACGCAGACGCAACGCGGAGATACTCTGGAATTCTCAACCTATTCCTTGGCCGGGGAGAGGTCATCTAAAGAGTCCACGGTTACTTAATAGGGTTTTGCAATCTCAACGGGGACGCTGCGTGCTGCCGCTGCTCGCATGCCGTTGTTTCTGGTTGCGTAGAGATACCAGCCAAGCCATGCGGGGGTTGTCCACAAGTAATACATGGAGGTCATAGGTATCTCTGCGAGCACTTCAACGATTGCAACTCCGGCAATTAACCCGAAGGGTAAAAGCGAGCGCCCGGTGTCATCGGCACAGTAGATTCCAACCAGAACGGCTGGCAGCAGCACGGCCTCGTCGCTGAACCAGGCATACGGTGCGCATGTTGCCGAGACGAGAAGCAGCAACAACCCTTGATCCATCCAATCCCACCGGTCCCGCCGAGTCCAGAAATACCAGAGCGACCATGCGGAACCAGCGGCCTCGGGAAGAAACTGCAGCCATGTGGCAGTGCGATCGATGAGAACGCGAAAGACCACGCTTAGGGTGGGCACCGGCAACTCCATAAGCTTCGATGCGCGCATCATCGCTGCATACTGGGACCACACATGGATATCGAAAAGGAGGGTAAGCGCACAACCGACAACCAGTGCGGCGATGAACCCTGCAAGGACAGGGTAGGCCTTGCGGTAGAAAGCCCACAGGAGCAGAACGATGGCAAAAGGCAGAAAAAGGTGGGGCTTCAAGGCGCACGGCAAGAGAGCCGCTCCTGCTAAAAAAGGACGTGAGTTCTGGAAATAGAGAAAGAGCACGATGCCCAGCAGAATAAACAGGCTGATCTGCCCCGCCATAAGGCACTCCATTATGGGCGGAAAGCAGTAAGCAAGCAGATGCAGCCTGTTTGCCGGGCGACCTTGCAGGGTCCAAAGCATGCGGATCGATGCCACTAGACTGGCGAGGAGAAGGACCAACCATAGAATGAGGCCACTATTAGGACTAACAAGACCAAGGGGTAATGCAAGTAGAAACACCAGGGGCGGACTGGGCGAGACGATAGCCTCGGTGCGGTCATAGCCCTCGGCGCGCTCAATCCGCAAGAGTGCCGCGCCGTCGTAGGGATTTGCGCCGTGAATCAACTGGCGCCCCGCCGCCCAATACTGGATGAAATCGCGCCGGCCGGCATTGTTGTTGTTGACGATAAGAACGAGGAGACCGATCCCGGCAGCCACCAAGACAAGAGCGGCACCGATGCGCCAGGGATTGGTTTTCATTGATTGGCGTCGATTCTGGCGCTCCGGGCGCCCTTTGGGCGCTGTGATTGAAGCCGGTCTGTCGGTGAAGGATTCACTCGGGCGATTGAGTTTGTCATTGCTATCAATGTAAACGAAGGCGGGGTGATGATTCAATGGCGCCAAGCCTGGAGGATCTTCAGCCTTATTCGATCCGCGATGCGCGGATGCAGCTTGGGACACACTGGAGTTCTCGGCTCATTCCGTGACCGATAACCGTTCTGTCGTTGACGGTTCCTAACGCACCCATGATCCTCGGGCGCCGTCATTGTGGAGAAGTGATCAGAAGTTAAATATGGGAGATCCCGGCATCCCCGACTCATAAATGCCACAATGGTTACAGGCGCAGGAATGCTGGAACTCTTGAGGGGAGCAAAAGCGCTTATTGGCTCGCCCATGGGATGTTCGCGGGCAACCTTCAGATAAGTGAGCCCGATCATTGAGATCGTTTATCATGAAGTTGCCTGCTGATCTACGCTATGGCTCCTCGCCGGATCAACCGACTGCACCTCGGTCGCACGGACGTACCGTGTCAAGATGTTATCTTCATTACGTCATGTGCCTTTAGTGATGTATACGCGGCGAAGCTGTTGTTGTGGAGCTGTATACAATTGTTTACATATCCAAAAGGCGCGCAAGTACTACATATTCTTAACTTGTTGATTCTTAAATATAATATTCGCAAAAACAAGATGGCACCTCACGTGCTAAATATCGGGTGACCCGGCCTGAAGCTGGGAAATCCAACCTATGGAGAGGATCCAAATGAATACCATGTTTCTGAAGATGTACTTGAAGCTCCAGGACCTGATGAACCGCGAAGAAGGTCAGGATCTGGTCGAATACGCTCTGGTTATCGCTCTGATTTCCGTCGCTGCAATCGCCAGCTTGACTACATTGGCTACCAAGATCACCGCTGTATTCAACGGCATCGGCAACGACCTCTAGCCCAATCAAGAAGATCACTGCGAAAGCAGGATTGCGGGATAGCAGACCACCTACTCCACCAGCTTCGGTCAGATGCGGGAGAGAGTCGCGGGGCAGTGCAAAAGCCCTGTGTATACTCTCCCGCAGTCGATCTGAGCTACACTGAAGACTCGCTCAAAAGAGGCCATATGTGGTCGTTTCTCTCAAGGGTTCACTTCGGGTTGCAAACTCTGCTCAGGCAGGAAGAAGGTCAGGATCTTGTCGAGTATGCTCTCATTGTGGCCCTGATTTCTGTGGCAGCCGTAACGTCCATGCATGGCTTGGCCAATAAAGTGGTTGCGGTCTTCAACGGGATAGGCAACGACCTATAGCCCCGATCTGAATGATTTTGCGCCAGCTAGATTGCTGCGTTGCGAGCCAATTGTTCTACCTGTTCCTGTCCGTTGCTCGAGATTATTTGCAGTCCAGTTGTATGGGGCGCTCTTAACAGGGAACGAGTCGGATGTTCCGCCAGTGACCGGGAGGAAACCTATATGCGGTCAGCATTTTGGAAGATTCGTTCCGGACTTCAAAGCCTCATCGAGGAAGAGGAAGGACAAGATCTGGTTGAGTATAGCCTGATCATTGCTCTGCTTGTAATCGCGACGGTCACGAGTGTGCATAGCTTTTCAGTGGCTCTTGCCAACTATTTCCAGTACATCATCACGAGTTTCCAAAACGCTGTCTGAGGCTGTCGAGGAAGGGATTAGAAGACTCGAATCGATCTTTCATGCGGGAGAGGCTTCAAGGACGAATCACTTCTCGGGGTGGTCTCTCCCCGCTCTTCAGCCGGCACCCATGATCGTCTTGATACGTCCCTAAATCATAATTCTAGTCGCTAGCGAGAATGAGACGAAGCTCACTTTGCATGAGCCACTCAATAGTCTCCTTTGCGCAGTCGCGGTATAGTACCTTTATGCACTTGCCTTCATCCCTGCAACCAGGTCCGACGCTAATCTTGATTGAGGCCGGCCTTACGGGCGTTGCATCATTGGTGGTTTTGGCCGTGCCTCGCCTTGGCTTCTCGCTTTTTGCTGGTATTCACCGCGCCATGGGCAGATTGGCACGACGGAAGGGCTTGGCTGTTGCGATCGTTGGTCTCTCCGCGCTCCTCTCGCGCCTCGCGATTCTTCCCCTGTGTCATATTCCTCTTCCATTCGCTTTGGATGGTCCGAGCTTCCTGCTCGCCGCGGATACCTTTGCGCACGGGCGTTTGACCAACCCGACACCCGCGATGTGGAAGCACTTCGAGGGTATGCACATCACCATGCAGCCCACTTATATGTCCATGTACTTCCCAGCGCAGGGGCTGGTTATGGCGGCGGGCAAGTTACTGTTTGGACATCCCTGGTACGGCATTCTGATTTGTTGCGCGCTGATGTGCGCCGCCATCTGTTGGATGCTACAGGCTTGGCTGCCGCCATCCTGGGCATTGCTCGGGGGAGTATTGGCAATTCTTCGTTTGGGCCTCTTCAGCTATTGGATCAATACCTACGCGGGCGCCGGCGCGATCTCGGCTCTCGGAGGGGCGCTGGTACTGGGCTCTCTTCCAAGGTTGATAAGGACAGCCCGGTTTCGCTATGGCCTTTTGATGGCCATCGGAGTTGTTCTTCTCGCTCTAACTCGCCCCTATGAAGGCCTGCTTCTTTGCCTGCCTGTATTACTCGCAATCGGACATTGGATTGGCTTCGGAAAGAACCGGCCGCGCGCTGCCGTGCTGATTCGTCGCGCAGCCTTTCCTTTGGCGCTAGTTGTGGCTGTCGGCGCATGGTTGGGATATTATGACTACCGCGTATTCGGAAGCCCCTTTACGCTGCCCTACACCATCGCGCGCAATACATACGCATCTGTTCCTTACTATGTCTGGCAGTCACCTCGTCCGATACCAAATTACAGACACGATGAAATGCGGCGCTTCTACAGCGAGATTGAGAAAAAGGGTTATGAGAGACTGCACAGTGTGTCGGGCTTCATTCCTCAGACCCTGTCCAAGTTCGGTTGGTCGATGATTGCCTTCTTTGCCGGCTTCGCTCTGCTGCCGCCTCTTATAATGTCCCGCCGTGTGATCTTGGATCGCCGACTCCGTTTTCTCGTTCTTTGCCTTCCCTTATGGGTGGCCGGCATGGCGCTCGGCGTATTTCTCACTCCTCACTATCTGGCTCCATTTACGGCTGCGTTTTATGCATTGGGCCTACAGGCCATGCGCCACCTTCAATTCTGGAAATTAGAGGGCAAGCCTGTGGGACTTACGTTGGTGCGCCTCCTCGTGACACTCTGCATCGCAATGGCCGGATTGCGGGTTTTCGCGGAACCGCTTCATCTTACCCCCCCCCAATGGCCGGGAGGCCTATGGATTTATTGGTGGTATGGTCCCGGAAACTTCGGCACAGAGCGTGCAGAAACGGAGGCACAACTCGCACGACTTCCCGGCTCACAACTCGCTATCGTGCGGTATTCATCAACGCACTTCCCTCTGGATGAGTGGGTCTTCAATGGCGCGGAGATCGACAACTCCAAAGTCGTGTGGGCGCGGGAGATGGATGCGGCGGACAACCTGGAACTCTTTCGTTATTACAAGGACAGGAAGGTGTGGCTGGTACAGCCGGACACTCAGCCTGCAACGGTGTCACCATACGCTATCGCCGAACAAGCAGCTAATGCCACAAAGTAGACCGATGCGGTCATTAATTTAGTGTCGGCGAGTTTATGATCGGAGCTTGCAAGATGACGACTATTCAATGTCCTCCGCATAGTCGGCCTTCCGCGATCAACGCGGCTAGGCCGCAGTATATTCAATATTGCATCTTCATAGCGTGTGCGGGCCTGTATCTTCTGCCGTTTATGCGGATTCTCTTGGCTTCAGGGATTGAAGGATCGGTTGATTATGGCGCGGTCAGGATCGTTCATGGACAGGTTTTTGCGCGGGATTTCTTCGAAGTGATGGGACCAGGAACTCTTTATTGGCTGGCCGCGTTCTTCAAGCTCTTTGGCGTGACGTTTTTGGCGGCGAGAATATGCCTGTTTGTCACAAGTCTAGCAACCGGCATATTGATGTATTTCCTTTCGAGCCGCGTGTGCGAAAAGCACAGGTTACTTCCCTGCCTCCTTGTGGCGGCAACTATCTTCGGTCCGGCTTGGCCAGGCAGCAGTCATCATATCGATAGCAACCTTTTCGCACTGCTCTCGGTTGCCCTCATGGTTCTGTGGCAGAGTAAGCGTTGGAATGGCCTGCTGATCGCCGCAGGCTCATTTGCTGGACTTACAACATTCTTTTTGCAACCCAAGGGATTCCTGGTGTTGGTTGCCATGTTGGTGTGGTTATGGGTGCAGCGGGGCAAGGGGAAGGCAGCGATATTCAGGCTTGGTCTGGTAGCAGGGGGCTATCTCTGCACAGTTGGGCTTGTTCTCACATATTTCTGGAGTCAAGGAGCTTTGAGCAGTCTGGTCTATTCGAATATTGTATGGCCATCTCGTCATTACGCAGCAGTGAATTCGGTTCCGTATTCGCAAGGAGTCATTAGTTGGTATTGGGATCGTTACATGATGCTGAAGAATGCATTCAGCTGGCCCTTTGGTCTTGCAGCGATTCCTGTGTCGGTGATTCTGATTGTGCCTCTTCTCTTTATTGCTGTCCTTCCCGCGCTGCTGCCGCTTTCCGCGTTATTGTTGACACATGCCAGTTGGGACAAATTGCGGAGCCTGCCGTCGGAGATTGTTCTTTACGCGCTTAGTGGTTCGGCGCTGTGGCTCTCGGAGTTCCATCGCAGAGATATTGTCCATCTTATTTTCGGATCGCCGCTGCTAATCATTCTGTGCATCTATCTCCTGGAGGCAAACCGGAGGAAGTATGCCTCTACTGCATTGCAGCTTCTTTCGATAACCGCCATCTGGCTGGGAACCTTCAATCTCCTCGGCGCTGTGTCAGCACACTCTCAATCTACTCGTGCAGGTACAGTCGCCGTATTTAAGGACGATCCAGTGCTTGCGTTTATTGATGCTCATATTGGCGCTGGCGAGGAAATGTTCGTCTATCCATATCACCCAATGTACTATTTCCTCTCCGCGACAACAAATCCGACTCGCTATAGTCTTCTAATATATGACTATAATCCCGATTCGGAGTTTTACGATGCGATAAGTTCCCTAGAAAAAGCGCCGCCGAAATACGTGATTTGGGAGACGGGGTTCGATGCCAAATACACAAGTTCTATGCCGGCGTTGAGCAATGCGAGGGCCACCGGCCTGATTATGGAGCCTTACTTGGAGTCGCACTATCTCCTCCTGAAAGATGTAAATGGATTTAGAATTATGGTGCGAAAGGGGGCTGAAGCTGCAAACTGAGATGATAGCATTGCCGGAATCCGGTTTGCACTTCACGGGGGATGTTAGGCTGCGCGACATCAAGATCGGCGCAAAGTGTGAGTGCGGTCCGATTCCATACTCACTCCTCAGCGGGGAATCGGCAAGCTACTGTGAGGTTACAATCTAATGGCGACTTCAGTTTCTGAGATAGGTCATGGACCTGCGGAGAGGGGGCGTGTTCCTTGGTCGAACTACGTTGTCTTCACAATTTGCGTCTCTTTATACCTATTGCCATTCATGCGAGTTATTTCTACTGCAAGCGATGAAGGTACCTTCCTATATGGCGCCGTGCGGATTGTTCACGGCCAGGTATTCGGGCGCGACTTCTTCGAGATCATGGGACCAGGATCGTTCTATTGGCTAGCGGCTTTCTACAAGCTTTTCGGCGTGAACTACTTTGCGGCGCGGGCGTGCTTGTTTGTTTCTTCGCTGGGAACGGCTGTGGTGCTCTATTATTTATCCCGCCGGGTATGCCGAAGATACCAAGTGCTCCCTTGCATTGTTCTCATGAGCGCTGTCATACCTTGCAATGGGCACCATGTGGACGCTAACTTCTTTGCGTTGATTTCAATTGCCACTCTTGTTCTATGGATGGATAGGCACTGGAAGACCCTGTTGTTTTTTGCCGGTGTCTTCGCGGGACTCTCAACCTGCTGCCTTCAAACGAAGGGCACTCTGCTGCTGTTCTCTATGCTTTTGTGGCTATGGATGCACCGTCGAAGAGGAGCGGCGTCCTTTTCCGCACTTGGCATGGTGATCGGAGGCTATCTTGGAGTTGCCGGAGCTGTGCTGGCATATTTCTGGAGTCAAGGAGCGCTTCGGAGTTTATTTTATGCTAATGTCACGTGGCCTTCCCAGCATTACTCGAGTGTGAATGCCGTTCGTTATGGGCAAGGGATCATCATTTGGAATTGGGATCGGTATATCACGATGAAGGACGCCTTCAGTTGGCCCTTTAGCTTGGCCGTGTATGGCGTGGCGGCAATCCTGATCGCGCCTCTTCTCTTTATCGCGGCTCTTCCTGCCTTAGTGCCGCTTTCTGCGCTGCTGGCGTCCCTTGCGGGTAGGATTAAATGGCGGGCATTAAGACCGGAGATAGTCTTCTACTTGCTCTGTGGATCGGCCTTGTGGATTTCTGAGATCCACCGCATGGATGAAGGCCACCTCATCTTTGGAGCTCCGTTGCTGGCCATTCTCTGCGTCTATTTTCTGGATGAAATCCAAAACAAATACTCCGATAATGTATTGAAGCTGATTGCCATATCAGCAATGTGGCTGGCGACGTTTGATTTCATCGGAGTGTTATCGGCCCACTCGGTAATGACGCGAGTTGGATCAATTTCAGTCTTCAAAGACTCCCCCGCACTTTCGTTTCTGAACACACAAGTTGCCGTAGGCGAAGAGATATTTGTTTACCCTTATGCTCCTACATACTATTTCCTTTCCGCGACAACAAACCCGACCCCCTACAGTCTCTTGCTGTACAACTACAACACCCCTTCGGAGTTCCAAGAGGTTATTGGTATTCTCGATCGAAGGCGGGTAAAGTATGTAATATGGGACACACCTATCTTGGCGTATACGGCGGTTAGCTTTCCTGGAGCGCAACCGAAGAACTCAAGCGATTTGATTATGGAGCACTATTTGGAGTCCCATTATAAGATCGTGTCAGAAGACCGCGGCATTCGGATTATGGAGCGAGAGGAGGCTGGACCTGGAAACTGAGAAAAATGCCGGCCGTTATTTTGATCGGTTTGCGTCCTCTTACGATGAGTTGATCAACGATCCGCTCAGGAACCGCTTCACCCGCGATCCGATTCACTTTCACCGAAGGAAGTGGATTCTGATCGAGAGGCTCTTGAGAGATGCCGGCAGGGCCCCGGAGGAAATGAAGTGGTTAGATGTTGGCTGCGGACGAGGTGAATTGCTCGAATTGGCCGGCAAGAACTTCTTGCAGGTAACTGGTTGCGATCCTTCTGCTGCCATGCTGTCTTCAAGTCCCTTATTCAAGAGCTATCAGCAGCCATCTCTTGTTGAGCTGCCTTTCGCGGATGGCTCCTTCGATTTCGTGACTTCCGTTTGCGTTCTGCACCATGTGCATGGGGAGGACAGACCACTGCTCGTGGAGGAGATTCGGAGGGTTATGAGTCCGATGGGCTTGTGCTGCATTATTGAGCACAATCCGTGGAATCCGGTCACTCAAATGATTGTGAAGAGGTGCCCTGTGGATGCGGATGCGGAGCTGATCACAGCACGTGAGACCAGCAGACTGCTTCGTTCGTCCGGCTTGATGTTACTCAGAAGCGATTACTTTCTCTATCTTCCGGAGAGTCTATTTCATGTGTTCGGCGCGGTCGAGAGGGTGTTTTCACGACTTCCTTTGGGAGGTCAGTATGCTGTGCTTGGCCAGGCGCGCTCATAGCTCGGAGCGTGTCTCACCAAAAGTGCCGAAAGCCAACTGGGGCTATAGGCTTTTTTCCACAATAAATCGAGGCCTCCCCTTGGATTCGGCGTATATCTTTGCCAGGTATTGCCCGATGACTCCGAGACACAGCAACTGTATTCCTCCCAGCATATAAAGCGGAATCACGATCGAAGCCCAGCCGGGGACGACGGTTAAATGAAGGAACTTGGCGATTAAGGCCCATGCCGCCAAGCCAAAGCTGATGAGCGAAACGAAAATGCCGAGAACGGTGATGATTTTTAGCGGTATCTCGGTGAAGGATGTAATGCCGTTAATCGCCAGAGAGAACATCTTCGAGAGGGTGTACTTAGTTTCACCCGCGGCACGCTCCTTCCGGTCGTAGTAGACCAAGGCCGAAGGGAAGCCGAGCTGCGGTACCAATCCCCTGAGCAGCAAGTTGCCTTCTTTGCAACTGCGCAGCTCCTCTACCACGCGGCGGCTCATGAGGCGGAAATCTGCGTGGTTGAATATGAGTTCTACGCCCATGGCCTGAAGCAGCTTGTAGAAACCTTCAGCAGTATTGCGCTTGAAAAAACTATCCGATCCTCGGTTGCGCCGAATGCCGTAGACAACTTCCGCGCCTTGAGCATAAGCGCGAACCATCTCCCGAATAGCTTCAAGGTCGTCCTGGAGGTCGGCGTCGATGCTGATCAATGCGTCTCCCGGCACAGTGAGCAGTCCGGCGAGAATTGCACTCTGTTGACCGAAGTTCCGGGAGAGCTTCAGGCCGTGGATGCAGGGATAGTCGATCGCGAGGCGCTCAATAACGCTCCATGTGTTGTCTGTCGATCCATCATCGACGAAGTAGATGGAGGTTTCGGCGACTAAAGCCCCTTGAGTCAGTTCTTCAAGCAACGCTACAACTCGAATGGCGGTTTGAGGCAAAACCTGCTCCTCGTTACGGCAGGGGACAACAAGAGTCAGCTTCGGGCGGGAGACACGTTCAATCGTTTCAGTCATAGACCCTTCTTCACTAACTAACAGATCATGGAGTGGATCGCGGAAAGATCGTTCCAATCCAGGGAAGATTCACAAAGAGCAACAACACCATGAGCGCCACGCAGATGCCCAGGGGAATCATGAGCATTGGCTCGCGATAAAGACGCTCCGGGTTCTGGACTGCGCTTTCGGGCCGGAAGGAGAGGCTGAAATACGCGGCCATGAGCCAGGCAATGACCGGGAACGAGAGAATCAGTTCAATGCGATAGCGCATCATGAACGCGCCAAAGAACAACATGCAGGCCGCGGCATAGAACGTGGCGGAATTCAGCAGGGACTCCTCACTGTAGTGCGCGAAGGAACTTCGATAGCTTGCAGCAACTGCTGGATCGGCGATTTGGCGATACTCAGAGAAGCGCTTGAGACTCATAAAATAGCATCCCAGCATCCAATAGGAGATGAGCAGCGACACCGGGGGAAGCATGACCGTAACCACCGAATACCAGCCGAGGCAAAAGCGCAGCGGATTGTTGATAGATTCGCTCAAGACATCGATATAGGGAGTGTCTTTGCTTCGGATAGGCGGGATGTTATAGATGCATCCCATGATCCAGAGTGCCGCAGCGCTCAACAAGAAAGCCCTGCCCAGCAAGTTGGCGAGCGCGAGTCCTGCGATCATCATTGCGATCCATTGCGCATAGCCCCAACCCTTGTGAACCAGGCCGCTGGCGGCGGGCCGGCTCTTCTTGGTGGGATGCAGTTGATCGAAAGGCGCGTCCAGGATCTCGTTGATGACGTAGTTACTGCAGGCGATGAGAGTCGACGCGACCAGTCCGATGAAGATGCGAATCAGCAGCCCGGAGCAGAGAACGCTCCGGTCTAGCGAGATTGCAAGGACGATTCCTGGAAAAATGAAGACCTGCTTGATGCTGTGATCGAGCCTCATGACGCGCAGATGCGCGATGAGACGCTCAGAGGCACGAATAGGGCGATGGCTGGACATGGCTGTCTTCACTTGCACCATGTTAGCGCATCGCGCGCTCGCGCCAATGCGAATTTATGCGGTTGCGCGATGCTGTTCACGTGCGCCCAGGCGCAAGCTCACGACCCTCGATACACCGGGCTCCTGCATGGTGACGCCGTAGATCATGTCGGCAGTCTGCATCATTCGCTTGGAGTGCGTGACAAGCAAGAACTGCGTCTCCTTGCTGAGCGAGTGGAGCAGATCGGCGAGACGGCCGACATTGGTCTCGTCGAGCGCCGCGTCGACTTCGTCTAGAGCGCAGAAGGGGCTGGGCTGGAACTGGAAGATGCCTACCAGCAGTGCAAGCGCGGTCAGCGACTTCTCGCCGCCCGAGAGCAGTAGGACATTCTGCAGCTTTTTGCCCGGCGGCGAGGCCACAATCTCCAGTCCGCTCTCGGCTTGGTTCTCCACGTCGGTAAGGCGCAGGAAGGCCTGCCCGCCCTGAAAGAGCCGCGCGAAGACATTGGCGAAGTTCTCGTTGATCTTGGCGAAAGCCTCGTCGAATTTTGTGCGGGAGATTTGATCGATCTCCCGGATGCTCTCCTGCGTATTCTCGATCGACTCCATCAGGTCGCAGCGCTGAGTTTCAAGGAAGCTGTGGCGGCTGGCTGTTTCCTTGTACTCATCGAGGGCCATCATATTCACCGGTCCCATCTGCTCGATGCGCTGCCGCAACTCGCGGCTCTTGTCTTCTTCCGCCGCCAGTTCCTCTCCGGCCAGGCGCACGATCTCGGCATCGGCGCGAAGGTCGGCGGCTTCGAGGTTGACTTCGGCGAGGCAGCTTGCCTCAAGATGTTCCAGGTCGGAGCGGACCTTGGCGACTTCACTTGCCCGCGCAGAGCGTTCTTCCCGCAACTGATCGAGAGCGGCTCGCCCGTTCTTGAGTTGCGTCTCCATTGTGGCAAGTTGCTGACGGAGGGCCTGAGCCTCGGCGGCCAGCCGTTGCGCTAAGGCTAGCGCATCGTCACGCATCGCTGTCAGTTCCTGCTCGCGTTGGGCAAGCTCGGCGCTCTCGCAGATACGCTGCTCGCGCTCGGCAGCGGCCGCGCTCCGCTGCTGTTCGATTGATTGAACACGGCGTACCAAATCGGAGTGAAGCCGGTCGATGCGTTGGAAGGCAACCTCCGCGCCACGACGGCGCTCTTCGAGTCCGGCGAGTTCAGCGGTCAATTCAGCCGCATCCTGCTGCAGGGTCTCGCGGGTCTGCCTCAACTCGGCCAGTTTGCCTTGCGCCTCATCGAGGGCGGCCTCTGCCGTTCGGTGCTCGGTCTCAAGGCGTAGCAGCTCCTGGCGTTTCTCTTCGATGCTAGCCCTCTTAACCTCGCGCGCGTCCTTGTTGCGCGCGGCCTGCGCAACCCACTCCTGCAGCCGCCGCTCGACGCGCTGGGTCTCCGATTCAAACTGCTTCAGCGCTGCGCCTTGATCGGCCGTGGCGCGCTCCGCAAGACGGCGTTCCTCGCTGCGAGCATCGAGTTGTGCGGTGAACTCCTCGATTGTCTTGAGCAGGCCAGCCGCATCCGACTCCGTTTGCGTCAGGCTGGCTTCAAGCTTGGCCAAACGGCCCTCAGCCTCGCGCAACTCGCGCTTGAGGGCCAGTGGGCCTTCAGTGGCCGGCTTGCCGCCGGTCACTGTCGCGTTGTGGAAGCATTCACCTTCAGGAGTCAGGAAGTAGGCGTGCGGATGATTGCCGGCCAGCCGCAGCGCTTCGGCAGGATCTTCCACCAGATAGCCGTTCCCGAGCTTGGGAAGGATCGTCTCCAGCGAGTGCCCAAAGCCGTTGAGCACTCTAATTGCATCCTTCAGCGGAGTGAGGCCGGGGCCAATGAGGGCCTCCTTGCTCTCCTCGAAGAGTGCGATCTGTTCAGCCGAATGAATCAGGAACGTCGCCCGCCCATCGACGCCAGACTTGAGCAGGTTGACGCCTTGTTCGGCGGCCACCCAGCTCTTTACGACGACATAGTTCAGTTCTTCGCGCAGGAACTCATCGACGACGCCCTCATGCTCGCCGCTGACCTCGATAAAGTCCGCCAGCGTGCCGATCGGAGCCATGCCCTGGCCGAGGGCGCCGGGCTTCAACAGGCGGCGCACAGTGTCGGTCGAGTAGCTGTGGTTGCGAATCAGCGATTGTAGCGAGTCGCGCCGGCCGGCTACTTTGGCTTGCTCGCCGCGAAGTTGATTGACGCGAGTGCGCAGAGCACTCTCCTCAGCGCGGTGGGCTTGCAGTGCCTCGCGCAGGGAATCGATCTCGCCTTCCAGCCGCTTCAGCGTCTCGGCGGCGGACTCAAAGCCCTGCCGTGCGCGACCGCTTTGCACGCCCAGGTTTTCGAGCTCGTTGCGTGCCTGGCCCATCTCGGCGCCAAGCCGCTCTGCTTCGCGCTCCAGTGCGGCAAGGCTCTCTTCGCTCTGCGCGGTGTGGTTGCGCGCGTTGCTGGCCTGCGTGAGCAGGTGCATCACATGACGACGGCTCGTCTCCAACAGCCGCTCCGAAGCAAAGACTTCGTCGGCTGCCGTCCGCGCCTCCTGCTGGCGCGCCTCGACCTTCTCTCGAAATGCCTTGGACTCGCCCGACGCCGTTTCCATGAAAGTGCGCTGCTGTGTGCGCTCCTCGGCGATCGAGCTCAACTGCAACCGCGTCTGCTCCAGCTCGGCTCCAGCTGCGGTGATGCGCATCTCGAGTTCGTTGACACGCTCGACATTCGATCGCTCGCGCGCCGCGGCCCGCTCCAGCTCTACCGCCGCCGTGTTGGCGCGGTTCTGCGCCTCCTGGCTCTCGTGGTCGAGCTGGTAGCCCCGCTCGGTGAGCGCATGCTGGTTGGCCTCAGCGCTTTCGATCTCCGTGGCCGAGACGTTGATTCGCTCGGTGAGCCCAGCGATCTCCTGTTGAAATTTCACCTGGTCTGCGTCCATCATCGCCATGCGACTGGCCAAGACCACCCGCAGCCGGTCGCGCAGCTCGTTGCGCACCGTCGCAAACCGTTCGGCTTTCGATGCCTGTCGCTTGAGGCTGTTCATCTGCCGGGTGACTTCTTCGAAGATGTCGTCCACGCGCGCCAGATTTTGCTTGGCACTTTCGAGGCGCAACTCGGCCAGCCGCTTCTTGTTTTTGAAGCGCGTAATGCCGGCCGCCTCCTCGATGATCGCCCGCCGGTCGTGCGGTTTGGAACTGAGCAGTTGACCAATGCGCTCCTGACCGATGATGGCGTAGCTCTCCGGTCCCAATCCAGTGCCCATGAAGATGTCCTGAATGTCGCGCAGGCGGCAAAGTTTGCCGTTCAAAAGGTATTCGCTCTCGCCGGTGCGGAAGAGCCGCCGCGTAATCACTACCTCGCCCTTTTGCGGCGTGCGCTGAAACTTGCGACGGCGAACCTTGAGCACAACGGCTTGCGGTCCCTCGCCCGAGGTAAAAGTCTGCGGATGGGATGAGATCATCTCCGCTTGTTCCGGCCCGTTCTCTTCGATCACCTGGCCGGGCTGCTCACTGGCGATAATCTCCTCGGCCTCGATGGCCCGCTGGCGACGCAGCCCCTCTTCGTCCCAGTCGGCTGGGCTATCGTGATCGACTTCGACCTGCGGCTCGACAGGAACCGGACCCTCGTAGACCTCTGGGTCGACCATGGTGATCGTCACTTCGGCCATGCCCAGCGGCTTGCGTTCGCGGGTTCCGGCGAAGATCACGTCCTGCATGTGCGTGCCGCGCAAGGTCTTAGCGCTCTGTTCGCCGAGCACCCAGCTCACCCCGTCCAGAATGTTGGACTTACCGCAACCGTTTGGCCCCACCACAACGGCAATGCCCGTTCCCGCCACGGTCACTTCCGTGCGGTCGCAAAAGCTCTTGAAGCCGAGAATGTGGATTTTCTTTAATTTCAGCATCTTCACTCCAAATGGTTGAGGCTGCTCTTCAATGTGTCAGGGCATCCCGCTTCCTATATCCTACGCGGCGGAAACTTGCCCTTCGATTACAAACTCTACGGACCCTGGAGGGCACGGTCAATGACCGGATTAGGGGATTTTGTGGATAAGGGGGTGCGCAATTCCTGTTCTTGGAATTTCCCAAAAAACCGGTGCAAAATTGGGATTTATAAAGGAATTTTGTCGGGTTTTTGCACAGAAGTGGTGGGTTGGGCATCGATGCCGTGCCGCATTCAAATTGGGTGCAAAGAACCTGCCAAGCAAGAGATCAAGGGCACAGATTCTTCAGTGAACGAAGTGTGAACGCCTGTAAAATCAAATCATGATTTTGGAGACTTTTGCTGTCGGCCCGCTTGCCTGCAACTGTACACTCCTTGGCGATGCGGAGGCCGGCGAGGCCATTGTTATCGATCCCGGCGACGAGGTTGGCCGCATTCATCGCAGGCTTACCGAACTGGGCCTCAAACTCAAGCAGATTCTCGTCACCCACGCGCACATCGATCACGTCGGCGGCGCACTCCGGCTCAAACAGCTCACCGGCGCGCCCATTCTGCTCAATGAGAATGACCTGCCGCTGCTCAGCATGATGGCTCAGCAGGCGGCATGGGTTGGCATGAAGACGCCAGAGACGGCTCCGCCTGACGCGAATCTCACCGACGGCCAGCTTGTTGGCCTGGAACGCTATCCGGCTGAGGTGATCCACACGCCCGGCCATTCGCAAGGCTCGGTCTGCCTCCACTTTGCCCCGCTCAAGCTGCTGGTGGCCGGCGACACTCTCTTTGCCGGCAGCATCGGCCGCACCGACCTGCCGGGCGGCGACTTTGACCAGATCATCGACTCGATTCAGAGCCGTCTGCTTACGCTGCCCGACGAGACGCGCGTTCTCGCCGGCCACGGGTCTCCCACCACCATTGGCGAGGAGCGCAGGAGCAATCCCTTTCTGCGTTGAGGGTGAGCGGGGAACTGAGATCAGGGAAAAGGTGGCGGGATTCGTGAGCTGCCGGTTATTCCGCGGACTGTTGGTGAAAGATTCCTTCAGCCCGCAGACTCTCGACGCATCTCTTCAGGCCCGCGTCGGTGGTCAAGACGCTCCATCGCCTTTGAGCAGCTACGACGCAAAGAAGCATGTCGACCGATCCGCACTCGACGCCGCGTCTGCGGCAGAGGTTGTGCAGACGCGCTGCTTCCTCGTACTGGCCGGTTGCAATCGGTTCGTCCGGGAAAGCCCCGAGCGCGCCTCTTAGCTTTTCGAAGCGCGCTGAGTCTTTGATCCCTGAAAGGACTTCCTGGCGAATTGGGCCGATGATGGCGATCCTGCCGTTCTGGACCGAATCGGAGAGAATCGCAACGATGCGCTGTTCATCTTTGCTGAGCAGGGTCTTGCTCTTGCGCCGCAGTGCGAGCGACCAGACACAACTATCGACCAGGATTTTCACGGTTCGATTTCGATCCGATCAAGCTGTCGTACCTTCTTGTAGTCATAGGCCGGGTCATAGTCGATCGTCCCAAACAGCTTCAGGATTTCTATCTGCTTTCGCCGCTGGATGTACTCCTGCAATGCTGCCGTCACCGCAGCTTTTTTGGTCGAGTGGTGGCCGATTCGCAGCGCTTCGGCTATCAGACTGTCATCGAGAGCGAGATTGGTTGGCATGACAGAAGCACCTCAATGTGTAGAATATCACACATTAAGGTGTGTGGACGAAGGGGTCGTCAAGATTTGGCGGAGGTAGCCTGCCAGTCCTTCAACACCGGCGCTGAACTCTTCCTCGGGTCCGAGAAGGCTTACGACGAGCCACCCCGACTCTGGCATTCCAAAGAAGTAACCGGGATGGACCCAGACGCCCCGCTCCAGCAGCGCAAGCACGGTCTGTTCGTCGGGCACCAGAGCTGGAATGCGCAGGATCGCGTACCAGCCGCCTTCAACCTTTAGGCGGTCGACTTCAAGCAGGCCCGCGAGTCCGCGATCTAGGACGGCCAGGTTGGAGGCGACGCGCACGCGTATCTGCTGCTGGATTGCCTCGCGGCCTTCGAACCAGGCCGACAGTGCCCATTGGACAGGCGCATTCATCGAGAGGAAGGTGTCTGCGATGACCTCCAGGCGATCCAGCGCCGTGCAGGCTGCGGGCCCGGCGGCTACGATCCACGCCGCCTTCATCTGGGGCAGGCCGGCGATCTTGCTCAGACCGCTCACCACGAAGACGGGAACGTCTTCCAGGCCGACAGCAGAACTCGCGGCTGTTGCGCCAAAGCCGTAGTCAAGAAAGACCTCATCGACGATTAGGGAGAGACCGAATTCGCGGCAGAGACGCGCCAGTTCCCCAAGCTCCCAGGGCTTGGTGAAGTGGCCGGTGGGGTTGTTTGGATGCACGACGACGATCGCACGCGTCTGGGGCGTGACGGCTCGCCGGAATCCCTCTGGATCGATCTGCCAGCCGTGATCGTAGACCAATGGCGCGGCTTTCAGGCGCACATCGTCGAGCGCGGCCAGGAAGTCGAAGAGCGGATAGCCGGGCTGGGCAACGAGGATCTCGTTTCCAGGGTCGCAGAGCATCCGGAAGAGGAAGCTGTAGGCCTCGCTGGTGCTGGTGGTCAACACGATCTGTTCGGGCTTGAGAGCCACGCCGTGGGCTGCATAATAGACGCAGACCGCCTCGCGAGCCGATAGCAGTCCGCGTGGCTGAGGATCGTAGTCGAGAGCCCTTGGATCGGCCAGAGCCCCAAGCAATTGTGGCGGGTATCGAAAGCCGCAGCGCGTTGGGTTTGAGGCCGTAAGGTCGGCGATGGGCAGCCCGGCCACGGCGCGCAGACGGTGCGCGCGGGCCAGTTCGCTCTCCTCGGTATTCCAGTTGGTTCGCTGCGAAAAGCGCATGATGTTCAATCCAGCCCGCTACCCGATCCGCGAGGCCATCCACGGCTGCGATCAGGCACAATAGAAGCAGGCGTCCACTCTTCAAATCTACACGGGCGTTCCCAGGAGGAAGATTGGCTCTGCGCGCGGTTGTTTTTGACTATGGAATGGTATTGACCGGAGAACCGGACGCTGAGGCCTACGCCGCTCTCCTGCGGATTACTAGACTGCCCAGGGACCAGTTTGAACCCCGCTACTGGGCCGACCGGCCCGCTCTCGACGCAGGTAAGATCACAGGCCTGGTTTTCTGGCAGAAGTTCATGCGCGACGCCGGAATGCCAGTGAATCAGGAGACAACTGAAGACTTGAATCACTGGGATGTGCGCCTGTGGACTGCCCAGAACCCAGTAATGCTAGCCTGGCAACTCGCGCTCAAGCAGCGCGGCCTGCTGACGGCCATCCTCTCAAACATGGGCAATGACGTGCTGGTCAACGTCGAGCGCGAATTCGACTGGATTCATCGCTTTGACGTGCGGGTATGGAGCTGTCAGCTCGGCGTCGTCAAGCCCGATCCGGCCATCTATCGCCACACAATCGCTGAACTTGGCGTACGGCCCGAAGAGGCGCTCTTTATCGACGACAAGCCGGCCAACATCGATGCCGCGAGAGCTCTAGACATGCAGGCCATTCAATTCTCCAGCGTTGACAAACTCCGCGCCGACCTGATCGCGCAAGGGCTCGATGCCCAACTGCCATTGCCGGATTGAGAATAACCTGCGTCTCAGCAACGGGCTTGGTCGTCAAAGCAAGGGGCGTGCAGCCCATTGAAGGTGATTTCATTGCAAACACAGAAGATAATTCGCACGGCCATTTCGGTCGTGCTGGGACCGGTTTTGGCGTTGGGTGCTGGGTTGGCGCTCGGGCAAAGCGTGCCGGTGGTTACGGGCGACGTGCGGGTCGACAAGCTGCTGAGCCAGATGACGCTCGACGAGAAGTTGACGCTGATCCACGGCACCCAAGAAGATCCGGCGGTCTACCAGGGCCAGGCCGGTTATCTGGCCGGTATTCCGCGGCTGGGTATTCCTGGATTGCGCTTTGCCGATGGGCCTCCGGGCGTGCTCACGCGCCATCCGTCGCAAGGCGAGACGGCCACCATGGGAGTGGCAGCGACATTCAGCCGCAAGCTGGCAGAGGAAAACGGCCTGGTGATCGGACGCGAAGACCGCGCCTTGGGCATTGACGTTTCGTTACAGCCCTTTGTAAACATCGACCGCGATCTCCAATTTGGCCGCGGCTACAACACCTTCGGCGAAGATCCGTTCCTGACCGGCGAGATGGGCGTGGCCGAGATCAAGGGCATCCAGTCGCAGCATGTGATGGCGCAGATCAAACACTATGTCGCCTACGACTCAAATAGCGGCAACATCTTCGTGGATGACCAGACACTGCATGAGATCTACGTGGCTCCCTTCGACGCCGCTATCCGCAATGCGGACGTCTCGTCGATCATGTGCTCCTACAACCGGGTGAACGGTACCTTTGCGTGCGGCAACGAATCCACGCTGACCAAGATTCTGCGCGACGAGCTCGGCTTCAAGGGCTTCGTCACTTCGGACTGGGGCGCGGTTCACGCCGTCAACTTCATCAATGCAGGACTGGATATGGAGATGCCGGGTGAGCCGAAGCCTGGCGATGCTCACCCATTACCCTCGTTCTTTGACGCGCTGCCATTACCTCCACCACCACCGCCGCGCAAAGCAGGCGAGGGCGGAGGGAACATGTTCGGCGGCGAAATCCCCGAAGAGCCCGTACGCGAGCGTCGCGGTGGCGGGCCTGGCGACTTCGGCCTCAAACTGGACCCCAAAAAGATGCCCGAGGCACTCAAAGACGGCACGGTCAATGAGGCAGCGATCACTCGCGCTGCCGGCCGCGTGCTTTATGAGATCGTTCACTTCGGCTACCTCGACGGCCTCTCAAAGCACGAGGTCACCGAGCAGTCGATCGAGGACAATGCAAAGATCATCGAGAAGACAGGCGAAGAGGCCGCAGTGCTTTTGAAGAATGAGGCTGACGCACTGCCACTGAAGTCCGCCGATCTGGATTCAGTTGTTTTGATCGGGCCGACGGCCGGACAAGTGGATTCGATCGGCATCAATGGCGAACGCTCCGTCGGCCTGCCTCAGCGCCAGGTCGGCCCGCTTGCGGCTCTCAAGCAAGTCACCGGCAACTCAAATATCCGATTTGCCGTGGATGACGACATGACCGGAGTGCTGGTACCGGCCAGCGCGTTGAGCCACGAAGGCAAGCCAGGGCTCGAACGCACGGTTTCGGGCGCGACGCAGGTTGACGCCCAGCTCGATTTCACAGGCGCGAACGCACTGCCTCCCAACGCGACGGTTACCTGGAAGGGCACGCTCACTCCGCTTCATGCCGGCACTTATTGGCTTTATCTGCAAGCCATGGGTACCAACGCTTTCATCTCCATCGACGGCAAAGGGCTGGCCCGGACCGGTGTCTTTCAGGGGGGCGTTCATGGCGACATCCTGCAAGCCAACCAGGACAACGCCATTCCCACTACCGACGGCATCGACAATGTTCGCCGTGAGGTTGAGCTGACCGCAGGGCCCCATGAAATCGAGATCAAGACCAGCCCTGACACCTCCAATTCGCCGGTCCAGGTACGGCTCAACTGGTATACCCCCGAGCAGCGCAAGGCCGACCATGAGGCCGCTATCGCGGCTGCCAAGAACGCCAAGGTTGCGGTGGTCTTCCTTTGGACGCGCCTCGAACCCGTCTTCGGCCTGCCCGGCGAACAGAACAAGCTCGTCGAGGAAGTGGCTGCTGTGAATCCCAACACGATAGTCGTGCTCAACACCAGCCAGCCTGTGACGTTGCCGTGGATCGACAAGGTGAAGGCAGTACTTGAAATGTGGTGGCCCGGCGATGAGGGCGGCTGGTCGACGGCCAACTTGTTGGCCGGCAAGACCAGCCCCGCCGGACGCCTGCCCGTTACCTGGGGCAAACGTCTGGAGGACTATCCCGCCACCGATCCCAAGCACCCTGAGCGTTCGTTCAAAGGCGTGGATGGTAAGACTACTTACACAGAAGGCGTCAATGTAGGCTATCGCTGGTTCGACAAGGAAGGAATCGCTCCGCTCTTTGCCTTTGGCCACGGGCTCAGTTATACAACGTTTGCCTACTCCGGTCTGAAGGTCGCGAAGGCCGCGGATGGCGGTCTCGATGTCAGCGTTGACCTCAAGAACACCGGCGGCATGGACTCTGACGAGGCGCCGCAGGTCTATCTCGGCGCGCCGAGCGAGATTCCCGATGGAGTGCAGTTCCCAGTGCGCTCTCTGGCGGCCTTCGACCGCATTCATCTGGCGGCGGGCGAGGCCAGGACCGTGACACTGCACGTAGCTCCGCGCCAGTTGCAATATTGGTCGACGAAGGAAGGGAAGTGGGTTACTGCGGCAGGCAAGCGGACGGTGAGCGTTGGTGCTTCTTCGCGAGATCTGCGGGTGGAGCAAACGATCGACTGAAGCTACCGGGCTGTATTAGGGCCTATCATCAATTCAATGGAACTAACTCTGGGCGACCCATCCTTCCACGCTTTTTGCGGAAGGGTGGGACCCTAATTCGCTGATGCATCATGGGCTGATTCTCGTCACCAGCGCCTGACCCATTACACTTTCCTCATGGCTCTTCGCCTCTATGCCGCCACAACCAGCCAGGGTAAGCTGCGCGACTTCCGCACTGCTGCCGCGGCCCATTCGCTAGTAATCGAGCCCTTGCCCGCTCTCAAAGCCATCCCCGCCCCAGACGAGGATGGAGCGACCTTTGCCGCCAACGCCACACTCAAGGCCGTCTACTACTCCGGCTTCGCACCGGGCGCTCTGGTAGTTGCCGACGACTCCGGCCTGGAGGTAGATGCGCTCGATGGCGCTCCCGGTGTGCGGTCGGCCCGATTTGCCGCCGACTCGGGCCTCATCGACTCGCCCGACGCCAACGACAATACCGATGTGTGGAATAACATGGTCTTGCTTCAGCGGATGGCCGGCATTCCTGCTTCACGTCGAACGGCGCGCTATCGCTGCGTGCTTGTCGCGGCGCGTGACGGCGTGGTCCTGCATACAGCCGAGGGCGCTGTCGAGGGCATGATTCTCGATGCGCCGCGCGGCACCGGCGGCTTCGGCTACGATCCACTCTTCTACCTGCCTTTGCTCGACCGGACCATGGCGGAACTCGATCTCGAAACCAAGCACACCCTAAGCCATCGGGGCCGCGCGATTGCCGCACTGCTGCCGATGCTGGGTGCGTAGCACTCTGAATCTTCCAACCAGAGACTGAATCCAAAAAGTGTGGGTTGACGAAGGTGATGCGCCGCACCAATAATCAATTAAAACCAGGCCGCGCTTCCCATCCCCAAACCGAAACCGCAGTCTCCCGCAACCTGGACCTCGAAATATCTAGGAGCTGACACCGTCATGGCAACCGCTCAAACCTCGGCCGCGCCTCCAGGCCGCCCCACCGTTCAACGTGGCGTGCAGCCGCTGCGTGCCGGCGAGGGCTCATCCTTCCTTTGGCGCAAGCTGCATTCGCTGCTGGGAATCATCCCCATCGGCGCTTTCCTGCTGGAACATCTGCTCTCGAACTTCGAGGCGCTCAAAGGCCCCGCCGCCTATGGTGAACAGGTCCGCTTCCTCAACAGTCTTCCGCTGGTCCGCGTGCTGGAGTGGGTCTTCATCTTTTTGCCGCTCCTCTATCACGGCTGCTATGGCGTCTGGATCTGGCTGCGGGGCAAGTCGAATATCGTCTACTATCCGTGGGCAGGGAACTGGCTTTACGTTGCCCAGCGTTATACCGGCCTCATCGCCTTCGCTTATATCGTGCAGCATGTCGCCCGTCAGCGCTTCATGGGACCCAATCTTCCAGAGAATCCCATGGCCGCCTTCGCAAAGGTGCAGCATGAACTGGCCAATCACTGGATACTGACCTTCTATGTAGTCGCCATGATCGCCATCTGCTGGCACTTTGCTTACGGCGTCTGGCTCTTCGCGGCCAAGTGGGGCATCACTCCCGGCGCAACGGCCCGCAAGCGCTTTGGCTATGTGTGCGTCGCGCTGGGTCTCGGTCTCGGTGTCATGGGACTGATGAGTATCTGGGCATTTGTCGGCCACTGATCACTGACCCCTGGTCTCTGGTCTCTCTTGTTTGAGTTCGAAAGGAACGTCATTGATGGCAGCACCAAGAATCATTGTGGTTGGCGGAGGGCTCGCAGGGCTTGCAGCGGTGATCAAGATCGCCGAGGCCGGCGGCTCGGTTGACCTCTTCTCGATCGTCCCGGTCAAGCGCTCTCACTCAGTCTGCGCGCAGGGCGGCATCAACGCGGCCAAGAATCTGAAGGGCGAGGGCGACACCACCGATAAGCACTTCGACGACACGATCTATGGCGGCGACTTCCTGGCCAACCAGACGCCGGTGAAGGCCATGTGCGAGGCCGCGCCCGCCATCATCGATCTGCTGGATCGCATGGGCGTACCTTTCAATCGCACGCCTGAAGGGCTGCTGGACTTTCGCCGCTTCGGCGGGACGCTTTACAACCGCACGGCCTTTGCCGGAGCGACCACCGGTCAGCAGTTACTCTATGCGCTCGACGAGCAGGTTCGGCGGCACGAGTCCGAGGGCAAGGTCAAGAAGTTCGAGGGCTGGGAGTTTCTCTCAGCCGTGCTCGACTCGAAGGGCGTGGCGCGCGGCATCACCGCACTCGATCTGCGCACCATGGAGCTGCGCAGCTTTCCCGCTGACGCAATCATTCTCGCCACTGGCGGCATCGGGGCCATCTTCGGCAAGAGCACCAACTCCGTGGTCTGTACTGGCTCGGCTCAATCGGCCGTCTACCAGCAAGGCGTCTACTACGCCAATGGCGAGCTGATTCAGGTGCACCCCACCTGCATTCCCGGCGAAGACAAGTTGCGTCTGATGTCGGAGTCTGCGCGCGGCGAGGGCGGCCGGATCTGGGTTCCGCGCATTGCCAGCGACAAGCGCCCCGTCAAGCAGATTCCCGAGGCCGAGCGCTACTACTTCCTTGAGGAGTGGTATCCCAAGTACGGCAACCTCGTTCCCCGCGACATTGCAACGCGAGCGATTCACAAGGTGGTCTACGAGGAAGGCCTCGGCATCGACGGCCAGCCGATGGTTTACCTGGACCTCTCACACATCGACCGCGCCACGCTTGACCGCAAGCTGGGCGGCATCCTCGACATCTATGAGAAATTTGTCGGCGACGATCCGCACGATGTGCCGATGAAGATCTTCCCCGGCATGCACTACACGATGGGCGGCCTGTGGGTAGACTTCAACCAGATGACGAATGTTCCCGGCATCTTTGCCGCCGGTGAGTGCGAGTATCAATACCACGGAGCCAATAGGCTGGGTGCGAATTCGCTGGTCAGTTGCATCTTTGGCGGATTTGTGGCCGGGCCCAATGCACTGAGTTATGCAAAAAACCTGCGTGCGCAAGATGGCGATGGCGGCCATGCTCAAGAGCTAGTCCGCCAAGCCTCGATCAACACGGCGTTGCTCAACAACGACGGCAAGGAAAATCCCTTCAAGTTATGGCGCGAGTTAGGCGAGGTCATGACCAAGCACGCGACGGTCATCCGCTATAACAAAGGGCTTGAAGAGGCTGATAAAAGGATCGTCGAGCTGCTCGACCGCTACAAGAAAGTGAGTCTCGCCGACCGCAGCCAATGGGCCAATACCAGCTTTGCCTTCGCTCGCCAGCTTTATAACATGCTTGAGCTTTCTCGCGTTGTGGTGCAGGGCGCGATCTTGCGTGACGAGTCGCGTGGCGCGCACTACAAGCCTGACTTTCCCGAGCGCGACGACGAGCACTTTCTCAAGACCACCAAGGCTAGGTACACGGCCTCCGGGCTGCGCTTCGAGTACGAGGCCGTCGATACGCAGTACATCAAGCCGCGCCCGCGCCGCTACGACGCAACCAAGTGAGCCGAGGGAGACTGACAATGGCAAATAAGACCGTGCAGTTCGAGATCAAGCGCCAGGCCAGCCCCGAGGCTCCCTCCGTCTGGGAGAGCTTCGAGATCGAGTGGCGGCCGGGCATGAACGTCATTTCCTGCCTGATGGAGATCGCCGCCAACCCGGTGACCGCCGACGGCCTCGTGACGACTCCGGTCACCTACGACTCCAATTGCCTTGAAGAGATTTGCGGGTCATGCGCCATGCGCATCAACGGCAAGGCCCGCATGGCCTGCTCGGCGCTCGTCGACAATCTGGAGCAGCCGATCAAGGTTGAGCCGCTGAGCAAATTCCCGTTAGTGCGCGACTTGCAAGTTGACCGCTCGGTGCTCTTCGAGAATCTTAAGGCGGTTAAAGCCTGGATTCCCATCGACGGCACGTACGATCTGGGCTCGGGCCCGCGCATTTTGCCTGAGCAGCAAGAGATCAACTACCCACTCTCGAATTGCATCAGTTGCACCTGCTGCATGGAGGTCTGTCCGCAGTTCAACGAAGAGACGGGCTTTGTGGGCGCGGCCACCATTGCGCAGGTCAAGCTCTTCAACAATCACCCGACGGGCAAAGTCATGGCTGCGGAGCGTCTGCGCGCTCTGGCCGGCGACGGCGGCATTCAGGAGTGCGGCTTCGCGCAAAACTGCGTCGAGGTTTGCCCCAAGCGCATTCCGCTCACCAACGCTATCTCCGACGTAAGCCGCGATGTTCTCCTTCAGAAAGCCAAGGACTTTTTGGCAAGGTGATGCCAGAAGATCGGATCGGTATCGAAGCAATGACCTCTTCTTTGCCATGGAGTGAGTTATGTGCAAGTTTTAGACGAACAATAACTTACGAGTTGGCTGAGTCGGCGAAACCGACACGATGGACGCAATATGCGATGTTGGATCCTCGGCGGACCGGTGACCTCTGCCCTCTTGCCCTCTGCGCGGGGGCATTTCAGGTACAAGTGGCATCCATGAAATTGATGATTAGACTGAATCCCGTTTTCCGATTCTGATCCATTGATCTGGAATCAGAGCGAGTTCCAATGCTTGTTCGGCAAGGCCGCCCAAACGACGGATCAGCTCGAAACACCGTAGTCTATCGTTCGAAGAAGATAGGCGGGTGTACAACTCCATGCGTGGCAGAAGCTGTTGATATGCACGTCGCCATAGGGTGAAGACAAAGAGTCAGCAGGGTTGTAGACCTCCCAAAACGTGTCGGCTCCAGCTTGCACCATCCCGCCCCAATACTTCTCAATGAGCGCGAGAGCCTCTGATTTCAAGTTGCAAGCCAGCATCGCACTCACGACGTGATGGTAGAGATATGGTGTTGACGGCATCACTACTTCAGGGTGGGCAAGAGCCCTCCGGATTGCGGTGGCTCCGGCCGTCTGCGTGGGAACTCCGGCAAGAATGAGCCATGCCTGCGATGCCAGGGAAATCTGACGGCCAGCACCGCTAATGTACAGTTGCTCCGTCGCATCAAAGAAGTGCTTCTGTGCTGCGAAAGTCAAGCGGCGAGCAACTAGAAGGTACTTGTTTGAATCTTCCGTAAAGCCAAGCAACTCCGCCAGTGAGGCGGCTTGTCTGCAGCAGTAAAGCAAAACGCCATGCATCGCGGCTGTGCGGTCCAACCTCTGCTCCCAATCGATAAAGATCCATGTGTCTTTGGGAGCGACGAAGAGGCCTTCCGCGTCGACATTCGCGCCAACGATTTCGAGTTGACGCTTGGCGGTGGGCCAGAGTTCCCGTCCAGATTCTTTGTCGCCGGAATACTTGACGTAGTCAAAGAGAGCGGCGACATAAAGTGCCGCGTAATCGAGGATGAAGTCTCCCGATGCAGTGGGCTTCGGCTTTTCAAAGACGCAAGCGCGCAGCAATCCGTCTTCTCTTGGAAAGGCCGCGAAAAGATACAAGCAACGCTTGACGAGCGCGAGGTTGCGGAACGTCTTGTAGTTCGCAAGTGCCTGCAGTCTCATGTCGCCTATCCAAAGGCGCTGGTCGCGCCGCGGACCGTCTTCGAATGTTGTTTGCATGCAATCCCGCAAAGTCGCCAGGCTGACTGCATCGATCATTCGCAGGGCCTCTGAAGCGCTGGCAGCAAGAGCGGGAGGTTTATTCACGGCGGAGCTCACGGCACGAGCGCGTATCTTTTTGAACTGCGCCGCATAACTCGGAGACGTTCCAAGAATCTCGACCTTGACATAGCGGAATGCATATCGCCGCGGCAGGCTGACATCCTGCGGAAGGTAGTCGATCGTGACAGTCTCTTCGGGCAGCCAGCCTTCACCGAGGCTTCCCCTGTAGGGATGAAGAGGCTCAGCCACATCTCCGGGAACTTCGCCGAAAGTGAATCTGAGCCGGGCCGGAGCGTCGACATTCCTCCCCACCCCGCTGATCGAGAAAGAAAGATAGCCAGTGCGATGATGACCGAAGTCGATAATGAAGTGATCGCCGGGGAGGAATGTGCGATCCTCGATAGCTGCAGCCGGACTAACGACATTCATACGCCATCGCAGGTACTTTGAAGAGTCTGCCTGTGGTTGAACGATGGAGACTGGAAGCTGAATCTCCTCGTTGAGGTTCGGCTTCAGCGATTCCGCAAGCGTGACCCAACGGGAGTGCAGACTGTCATCTCCATCCGGGATGGCAGGCTTTTCAGCTTCAAAGCCTGAAGTCTCCTTCGGGGGCGTGCCCAGCTCGGGCAGGGCCGCAAGCATAACCAGATTCCCGGTTCCATGAAGGAAGCCTCTTCTTGAAATCATCGTCGCCTCCGTTAAACTGTCTCCACACCTTGAACATAACGTAGCGCGGAGGAGACGGCGAAGATTGAGTGAATCACGGTCTTGTATTCTCCATTTCAATCCAGCCTTTTCTGTGAGTTCCACCAAGCGCCGCGTATTGAGCCCTTTTGCGATAACTGCAATAGGGGTGGGATTCGATGACTCTATTTTCGTTCAAGATCAATAGCTCCGCCGCTGCCCGCGCGCTCGGCTGTGGTTTTACGAATCACTGCCAGCGGACCGGCCAGGCGCGCGTCTTCGCGGGTCATCACCTGCGGCGCATGGTAGACGGCATTCACCAGATCGAGCGGGTTGTGTTCCTGGATAAACTCGCTCCAGCACATGAAGTAAGTCCAGCGTGGCTGCTTCTGGAGAACCTCCGGGCTGGGCAAGCGGCCCACCTCGGCCAGGGCAATGGGTTTGTCCCCGGCCAGCGTGAGGATGCTGTCATAGTACTCCTGCTTGAACTCGCCGTAGATGTCCATGGTGGCCAGATCGGCGAACTGAGCTCCGGGATAGTAGTCCGCGATGGGCCCGGCATTGCTTCCATTCGGTGCGTTCACATTCCACACCCACAGCAGGTTGTCCAGATGATGGAGATTGACAAAGCGGTCGTAGATCTGGCGATAAAGCGCGTCTGAGCCATCGTTGCCCGGCCGCCCGCCCCACCAGAACCAGTTGCCGTTCATTTCATGGTAGGGCCGGAAGAGCACCGGAACATGGGCGTCGCGCAATTGCGTAAGGTATCCGGCGATCACATCGACCTGCGCGCACCAGCGGATGTTGAGCGGGCTGCCCGGTGTGAGCAGTTCCTTCCACTCGGCGTCGGTCAGATGACCCTGCACGCTGCCATGGAAGGTGACCGGCTCATCATCGGTGGGACGCACCTCATGCCAGGTGAGCGTGACAACGGCTCCATTCTTGTACTGTCGCTTGACCTCTTCGATCATCGCCGGCCGCGCGAGGGCCGAGTCTTTGTCGTCGCCGCCGGAAAAGCCGAAGTCGCCGCCGAAGAGCCCCGGATATTTGGCCGTAAAATCATAGGCCATATCGGTCCAACGCGCGCCCACGTTGGGATAGTTGTGCTGCCCGGCGATCGTCGCTTTGCCCGAGATGGATTCGAGATAAGCAAGCAGCGCGCGCGCCTCGGGTGTTGCATGAGGGTTGACTGGCTCAGGAGCGGTTTGCGCCCAGACTGCGCGGCTCAGAACGATTGCCAGGACAAGAATCAGAGATTGCTTCGTTCGCATTGTGAATGTACCTTCGCGTGCGAATTATAGATGATAACGTTATCTTCGGGAAAGGAGCTGAAAATCGCGTCTGGTGTGTCAGCCTCTAGTCTGACTGCCGAAGTCGTGTGCACGCATTTGAGCGATAATTCTGTGTATGACTTGCCCGAAGGTGCTTGAGGACGCAATTGAAGGGCTCTATTTCGCCTTCTCGGAGTATCCGTTGCCTGAGGACACGATGCCCTGTGGTTGTTGTCATTCTCCTGATGCCAACGAACTGCTCCACGCGGAGCCGCTTCGGAAACTCGAATGGAAACATTTCGGCCAGTATCCTAACCAGGCCCTCTTGGTTTGGGGAGACTTGAACTGTTTCAAGCACTTCCTGCCGAGGATCTTCGATCTCCTCCTGAATGTCTCGGATTGGGACATAGAAGCCCCCGACCCAGAATGGGTGTTTAAGAAACTTGATGATGGGGAATGGCGCACTTGGCCTCGGGAAGAGCAGGCAGCGGTTAAAAAGATGCTTCAGGCGGTTTGGGAGACGGTTCTCAGCAATCCACCGATTGAAAGCCCATATATTGATGTTGAGCAATGGCTATGTTCGATTGCTCTGTGCGAGGAGGACATTGGTCCTTATCTGGCTCAATGGATGGAGGACCAACGGATTTCTGCCAGTTGGGCGTTGTCGTTCTTGATACTGGGGAGCGATATAGCCTACGTCGATTACAACGTCGATAACAAGGTACCGGTGTTCCGAGAGGACGATGGGAGGTCGAAGACAGCCAAAGTTCAGGAGTGGTTTGTGCTACCTCATCCCAATGCATGGTGGAAGTATTGTAGCACCCAGTATGTTCAATTATTGGAATGGGTAAGATCGTCCGCCGTGCTTGAAAAGCTGCGCCAGGCCGAGATCGGCTGCGGCAATAGTGAAATGGAACGGGAGTTTACGACCGCGCAACGGTGCATCCGTGAGGCGAAGTCGACGAAGTTTGAGACGGCCTACGAGCGTCGGCTCTTTCAGACGGCCTATATTGATATTCCGTTCGGCAGGCTGTACTAAGAGCCGCCCATCTGTTGTTGGCGAGTGTTTGGCTGATCGGAAGCTGACCCAATACCGAAGCACCGTATAGCGAATCATCCCGCCTTCTCAGTCAGCTCGGCCCAGCGGGCATAGAGAGCGTCGCTTTCATGCTGCGCGGATTCTAGCTCATGCAATGCTTCCTGAAGTGCGGCGGCATTGGTGGCGATCTCCGGCGCTTCGACACGGACGCGGGCTGCCGCTAGCCTCGTATCGGACGCGGCCACCTTTTCTTCTATGACAGCAAACTCGCGGGCTTCCAAATAGGAAAGCTTCTTTCTAGCGGCGCCGGCGGAGTTAGCGTTGTTAGCGGAGTTAGCGGAGCTGGCGGAGTTTGACAGGCGTTGCGCCTCACTCTGCTCGGCGATTCTTTGTTCTTCGATCCAGTCTTCCCACTGGGCGTAGTCGGCGAAGCGGCCGGTGTGGCCGCGGCCGTCTAAACCCACCACTGTCGATGAGACACGGTTGAGCAGATAGCGGTCGTGCGTTACGAGGACCAGCGCGCCGGGAAAATCCAATAGATTTTCTTCGAGGATTTCCAGTGTCGGAATGTCCAGGTCGTTGGTCGGCTCGTCGAGCAGCAACACGTCGGCCGGCTCGAGCATGAGTTTCGCAATTAATACGCGAGCACGCTCGCCGCCTGAGAGATTGCGCACCGGCTGGTTGAGTTGTTCGCTGGTAAAAAGGAATCGCGCGGCCCAGCTGGCCACATGCACCGGTCGCCCCTGATGCATCACGCCGTCGCCTTCGGGAGCCAAAGCGCGGCGCAAGGTGAGGCTTTCGTCCAACTCGCGCATCTGGCTGAAGTAGACCAGCCTGAGCGATTCGGCCCGGCGGATGTGGCCCTCGGCCGGCTCGATCTCGCCACGAAGCAGACGGAGAAGCGTGGTCTTGCCGCTGCCGTTGGGGCCGACCAGACCAACCTTCATGCCTGCGGTGAGGATGAAGTTGAGTCTAGTAAACAGGCGGCGCCTTTTTTCCGGGCTCGCGCTTGTCTCGGAAGCCGGCACATCGCAGGCGACATCCTTGAATTCAACGAGCCGCTTGGTCTTGCGCAGTGTCGCATCGAAGTCGATGTTGGTTGTGCTGACCGCGGTTCGCGCGTTCATTTCGGCTAGCTGGCCGATCATTGCGTTAGCGGTGTCGATGCGGGCCTTCGATTTAGTCGTTCGCGCCTTGGGGCCGCGCCTGAGCCACTCGATTTCGGTCTTGACGCGGTTGCGCAGGCTCTCCTGCTGGCGGTTTTGCGATTCAAGATAGGCCTGCTTCTCTTCGAGAAAACGGCTGAAGTTGCCACGTACGCGCAGCAGGCCGTCGGCATAGACGCGATTAAGCTCGATGATTTCACTCGATGTGGATTCGAGAAAGTACCGGTCGTGGCTCACCGTGACGGCAGCGAAGGAGGCCGAGGTGAGCAGTTCTTCGAGCCATTCGATGCCGGCCAGGTCGAGGTGGTTGGTGGGCTCGTCGAGCAGCATGACCTCGGGCCCGCTGACCAACGCCTCGGTGATGGCCAATCGCTTGCGCCAGCCGCCGGAAAGCGCAGCCGCCTCGACGCTGAGATCGGTAAAGCCGGCGCGGCCTGATAGCTCGCGCAACCGGCCCTCGCGTTCGTTTTCGCCCACGTGCGCGGCGGCGAGTGCTCGCTCCAGGACCTCGCGAATGGAGAGGCTGGGGGCGAAGCGCGAGTCCTGGGGCACGTAGGCGGCGCGAGCTCGCTTGCGCACCGCCAGTTCGCCCGAGTCGGGCTCGAGCTGGCCGGCGAGTATGGCGAGAAGGGTTGATTTGCCCGCACCGTTGGGGCCGATAAGGCCGATCCGGTCGCCGTCCTCGACGGTGAGCGAGATGTTCTGGAAGAGCGGCAGTGCGCCGAACTGCTTGGTCACCGACTGCGCATTGAGGATAGGAGGCATCTCTCCTAAGAATACTGTGCTGCCCTCTTGAGCGCAGGGTTTCAACGCTCAGGCATTCAGCAACGGTCGAGGGTCTGATCAGTGTGTTGTATATAATTGCAAGATCACGCAATTGCTGCCCGAGGTGCTACATCGTGACCCTTTCGGTCCACGCGAACGCAGCGGCAACCTCGATGGCAGATTTCCGCCTGATCCCGCGCATTGAGACTTATCCGAAGGTCATTTCATTTGCTCAGAGCCGGCTAGGCAGAGTTACCCTGCTTACCGTGTTCGGCTTAGGTTTGCGTTTCTTCGTTCGTGATCTGATCACCTTACTGTCTTTTTTACTGCTTCTTGGATTGATCACATTCTTACCCAAGTACCGCCGGTTGGTTCTGGGGGGCAGCCCCTCCCTTTTATTGCTGAAGAAATACTTTCATTCACCGCTCCAAATGGTTTCGATGTTCTCGTTTGTGGGCGCGGGGATGCTCCTGTATTGGTGTGCCCGGCGCTGGCCTCGATCGCTGTTTGGCCAAAGGCCGATTGTGTCTCTTCTGGCCGGCTTTACATTTCTGCTTATCTGCGCGTGTTCGGCTACGTCAGATTCGATGCTTCACACCGTACTATGGAGCCTGGTCGGTGCCGCCGTAAGTTATATCTGGTTTATCGGATTTGCGCTCCTCGATCGGAATTCCAAGCCTTCCACCGACCTGACCCTGGAACTGGCGAGCTTTCGCCCAGTTTGGAGTGCCGATATCACTCCGATTCCCAAGGGCGCGGCCTATTTGCGGCGAATCGAAGCAAGGAATCCGGAACAACTCGCGATTGCGCAACTGAAAGGACTGAAGCTGCTCGCGTGGGCGATCCTAGTGACACTCTTCCTTAGGTACTGGAATTTCTTTTTTCACGGCTATTTGCTAATTCCGACTCCGGTTGAAGCGTTGGCCATGAGTGTAAAAAGAACGCCCTTGCCTTGGCATACTCTGTGGGAAGGTTTGGTGCTCTCCTTCTTCGAGAGCATTCTGATCATGGCTGTTTATACCCATAAGTTCGTCGCCTGTTGCCGGATGGCGGGTTACCATGCATTGCGGAACACTTATCGGCCGCTGTCTTCGACAACTATCGCGGAGTTCTTCAACCGCTATGCTTATTACTTCAAGGAAATGCTCGTCGATTTCTTCTTCTATCCCACATTTCTCCGCTATTGGAAAGGGCATCGCCGGTTGCGCATCGTCTTTGCGACTTTTGCTGCAGCCGGTTTTGGCAACCTGTTTTTCCATTTCACGATGGACTGGGAGATGATTCGGGATTCCGGGCTCTGGCGGGCGATTGCGAATTACCAGTCATTTGTTCTTTACTGTTTTGTCTTGGCTGCTGGGTTGAGCATTTCACAGCTGCGAAAGCGCGAACCCAGGCAGAGGGGGTTTGTTCGCGGACAGGTCTTGCCCGCGGTTGGCGTGGGATGTTTTTACTGTTTGCTGAATGTATTTGCCTTCGCCAGGGGGCGTTATCCGCTGGTCGAGCATTTGAAATATCTGGCGAGTCTATTCTCGATCCATTTTTAGGACGGATCGATGACAGGAAAAGCTGAGATACACGAGGTTGTGCAGAGCCTTCTGAACCGCGATAACGATGATGGGCCCTTGGCGGATGGCGATTGCCTGTCGCTCGGCGGACCGTAACACTCGATCGAGGCGGTGAAAATCGTTATTCCCCTCGACGAGAATTTCGAAGTAGTTTTTGTGCAGATCGGTTTTTACCAACGAGCGATTTGAATTGCCGATTCGCAGAAGGCCTGTGCGAGGTTGTAGCTCAGGCCGCTTCGTTGCGCGTGTGTGCGTGGGCCGAAAGAATTCAAGTTTTTCACCCAGGTTCGGAAACTGTTTTGGGGGGCGGAGCGCCACGCTGTTCTTCACACGGCTCCGGCCTTCAGCTCATTTCGCCAAGAATGGGGACGTAGAATCACTATTCACAGATATTTAGCGGCGCGGCAACTTATAATGATCGACGAGGGAAACGGCGTGCGAACGATCACTATCTATAAGCCCAAAGGGGATCCGGTGACCTACCTGGACCCCACCAGAGTAAACGTCGATAGCGGCGTTTTGACGTTTTGCTGGACCAAGGAGCTATCTGGCAAGGAGCAGCAGGTTGTTACAAACCTGCCTTTTATCATCCAGCATGACATGAAGACGGAGTAGATGGGCGAAGACACTCAGGGGGATTGGGCCCATGATGACTAATGTCGATCAAGCCCTGTCGAATATCGGTCAGTCGAGTTGATTCCCCTCAACACGCTGACCGGTTGCGCATTCCGTTTTCCAATGCGACCGCTTATACTCTCTCCTATTAGCAGCTCTCAGAGGAAATCCACCAATGTCGCCTTCCGCTGTCACCTATGCACGTGAGAACCATCCCCGGTTTCTGAATGAGCTGAAGGAACTGCTGCGCGTCCCTTCAGTCTCCACGCTGCCCGAGCACAAGGGCGACTGCCGGCGCGCCGCCGAGGCGCTGGCCGCCGAACTGACCCGCATCGGCATTGAGAACGCGCGGCTCATCGAGACCGAGGGCCATCCGATGGTCTATGCCGAGTGGCTGCACGCTGCCGGTAAGCCGACAGCGCTTTTTTATGGCCACTACGACGTGCAGCCGACCGATCCATTGGATGAATGGCTCTCGCCGCCCTTCGAGCCGGCCGAGCGCAACGGCAACCTCTACGCTCGCGGAGCGGTCGACGACAAGGGCCAGGTGTGGGCGCAGATCAAGGCGCTTGAGTCGCTGCTGGCCGCCACGGGCAAGCTGCCGCTCAACGTGCGAGTCATTCTCGAGGGCGAAGAAGAGGTGGGCGGGGAGGGAATTGCAGCCTTTGTCGCATCCAAGGCTCCCGAGTTGAAGGCGGATTTTGCCCTGGTCTGCGATACCGAACTCTTTGCCCCTGGTCTGCCTACCTTGTGTGTCGGCCTGCGCGGCATGATCTACACCGAGCTTGAGGTGCGCGGCGCCAAGAGCGATCTGCACTCGGGCATGTATGGCGGCGCGGCCCCCAATCCCTTCATGGCTCTGGCGCAGATGCTGGCTCGGCTCAAAGACGAGGACGGACACATTCTCATTCCCGGCTTCTACGACGCAATCATCCCGCCGAGCGCCGCGGAGCTGGCCGCATGGCGCAGCCTGCCCTTTGACGAGGAGCAGTACCGCATCGCCGAGGTCGGCTCGCGCTCGCTGGTGGGCGAGCCCGGCTACACGGTGCTGGAGCGTACATGGGCGCGGCCTACGCTCGACGTGCATGGCATCCCCGGCGGCTTCACCGGCGCTGGCGCGAAGACAGTGATTCCGGCCAAGGCGCTTGCCAAGGTCTCGATGCGGCTGGTGCCGGGCATGACTCCGGCAAAGAGCTTTGCTCTCTACAAGGCCTATGTCGAAAAAATCGCACCAGACGGCGTCGATGTCGAGGTGCGGCTGATCCACTCCGGCGATCCGTGCCTGGTTCGCGTCGATAACCCTTACATCCAGGCGGCGACGCGGGCGCTCAAGGAGGTCTGGGGCAAGGAGACGGTCTTTATCCGCTCCGGCGGCTCGATTCCGATTGTTGGGGATTTCGACCGCCATCTAGGCATGCCCAGCGTGATGATGGGCTTCGGCCTGCCCGACGATAACATCCACGCGCCCAATGAGAAGTTCAATCTGAAGAACTTCGAGTTGGGGATTGAATCGATTGTGCGGTTCTTGGAAGAGGCCGGGGGGTGAATTGGCTGGAAGATCAGATCATAAAATCGAAACTTGGGGAGTCCGGCAAGGGGTTTCAGATGAACAACGATCTGACCTTGCCCTCAGAATGCGTATCTCTTAACCGGCCGGGTTTTGAGGATTAGATTCATCCTCGTCGTTGTCGTGGCGGTGGGAATGTGGGAATCGGCTTCATCGATTTC